>Ga0209515_10000052_pt1 | contig 202504 bp, 230 predicted proteins | sample Subgroupgradi54m_FD_187454 | JGI IMG/M metagenome (GOLD analysis project Ga0209515, IMG submission 187454) | Subsurface groundwater microbial communities from S. Glens Falls, New York, USA - GMW60B uncontaminated upgradient, 5.4 m (SPAdes)... ...
CGTCGAACACGGACAACAAAAACACTGGAAAGCAGTAGACTACGCGTACTATCAAGATAAACAACAAGCACTGTTGTCACAATTCAATTCGCGTGACGCTCAGGCCCTTTAGGGCTGAGTAGTTCACATAATCCTTTATTTCAAATGCTGATCTTTCGGGAAAAAACTTCGTAACGCAGATTCATATAATCCAAGCTGATCCTCACATGTTCTCTTAAAATCTTGGCGCGTTCCCGGAGACGGAATAACTCCAGCCATACACTGATATCGTATTCCTTCGCGGAGAAGAGCCAGTTTTTTTATTGTTCGTACATCAGATGAATCAGTTGTTTTCATATTTTCATATACTGCTCTCATAAAATCCAATGCCGCAACTGTAGCACCAAAACTTTTCGCGTATAAATCATTTCCCTCAATTCTCTCTGTTCTCCCGAAATGATTCAAGTGCGAACGCAGCGGTATGCCATCATATAACGCTCGCTCCGGGGATTCCAAAAGAACCGCGTCACATAACACAAGCATCTCTAATTTTTTCTGATTATTTGCTGGCTCGATTTTTATCGCCACATTGATTTTATCCTTTTTTGGTTCTACAGAGAAAGATAAAGAGCAATATCCTTCATCATCACTTTTACCTATAAACTCCGAAGGAATAATCACCTCGGATTTTACAGTCGGTATTCTTTCATCCAGGTCATACGCTCTTCCGGAGATTAACCCCGACTGATCAACAAGAACCGGGCGTAACCATCTTTTTAATTTATACTGTCCTTCTTCTTGTTCATCGGAAGAATTTGCTGCCAGTAATTGTACGATCCCCTGATATCGCGGATCCTGAACATTTAACTTAATATCCGGCATTTTCATAATACTGTGGATGGAGTAGCAGGTTCTATTTAAAGATTCCTTCACTTTTTTTTATTCTATATCAGAGACTAATTTTCTTGACTTTTCAACGACATCAGGACTCACAGAAATAGAGGTAATTCCCTCTTTAACTAAAAACTTTGTTATTTCTGGATATACAGAAACGCTTTGGCCACAGATACCGACGGTCTTCCCGTGCTTTTGAAATCCGCGAATAATCCGGTGCATCGCCTCCAGAACCGCAGGATTACGCTCATCAAAATAGCCCATTTTTCCTAAGACAGCTGAGTCACGATCGACACATAAAACCCCCTGGGTTAAATCATTACTGCCAATGGATGCGCCGGTAATATCTAATTGCGCGAACTCTTCCGGAATTAACGCGATCGCGGGAACTTCCGCCATCAAATAAACCTTACAGGTTCCACTATTTTCCAGTCCTTCCTCTTTCATAATCGCCAATACTTTTTTCACTTCATCGACAATACGCACAAACGGCAGCATCACGTGGACATTGGTTAATCCTTCATTATGCAACCGTTTGATTGCTTTACATTCCAAACGGAACGCCTCCTTAAAATCATCATGTATGTACCGTGAAACCCCACGCCACCCTATCATCGGATTTTCCTCATGCGGTTCAAATTCCGCGCCGCCTTCCAAACTTTTATATTCGTTTGTTTTAAAATCAGAAAAACGCACAATTATCGGACGCGGCTGAATCGCCTGCGCCACTTTCCGAATCCCTTCAGCTAATTTTGTGACGTACAATTCCTGTTCGCCTGCCTTAATCATCGCGCACGGATGTTTCCCAATCCAGCTGGTGATAATAAATTCCAAACGCATCAAGCCAATGCCATCGAACGGTAACCCTTTGTATTCCTCAATCTTTTCCGGTTCCCCTAAATTCATGTAAATCTTTGTTTTTGTTTTCAGCCGCGCGATTTCCGCGTGATTAACAGGCGCTTCTTCTTGTTTTGATTCCTGTATTTTTACTAACGCGCCTTTATAGACAATGCCATGTGTCCCATCTACGGTGATAATCTCGTTTTCTTTTAACACTTGTGTCGCCTTTTCAGAACCAACAATACACGGTATGCCCATCTCACGACTGACGATCGCTGCGTGGCAGTTAGATACAATTATAGGGGTATATCTTGTACTAAACACTACATAATTATGTTCAAGTTCACTCTTACCATCAACCCATAAATCATATACTTCTCCCTCAGTTTCAGAATTATCTTCTTTCTTCACACGGCACATCCGAACATGAGACTCCATTAACCCCCTTAGTTCCTCTTGCGCTTTTTTATTACATCCCTCTAAGAGTTGTGTTATTTTTTTATCAGATATAAGCGCATTGCTTTTTATATAACTATTCTTTACCCGTCCACGATAGTTGACTTCGTCAATGACATCTCCAATAACCTGCCTCGCTGAAAACCATTTATTGCCAAACTTTTTTTGATATGCTCTCTTTACCCGCTGGCAGTATTGTAATAATCTTTCAGTCTCTTCTGTGAATGTGATGATATACCAGTTATCCTGTTTTACAATGTGGTAATAAATCCCCAATCGCAACGCTGCACATACAATTGCTTCCATAAATCTTTTTTTTGTTTCACCAATAGTTATTGTAATCTGGTGATCTGTTCTTGAACCATCTCCATCTATAAAACCCGCAAGAAAATGGTAAAGTGATTCTTCATCAGCATTTAAAACAAAAACCATTATTTGTTCTTGAAATGCTTTAATATCCTGATAAACCTTTTTTCTGCTACATGTTAATGTAGTTTCATCACTTCTCTTGTTCTTATGCAAAATAGGATCAATTTCATAAATACTCTTAAAACAGTTGCTCATCTCATTAATAAATCCCACTTTTTTATCATTCCAATCCTGTGAAAATTCTACTTCATAACCTCCGCTCTTATTATGTTCAATATGTCCATCGGAAGAAATTGCGCCCATAAGATATGCCCTTTTTCTATTTTCCGCTGTTGCGTTTAGTGACACAATTTTATCGCAGATAAGTATGCCCTCTGAATTATTTATAATCTCTTTAATCGGTTTTTTTATCAATTTTCTATCTTTCAATGTTATAAAATTATGATTTAATGTCACATCAATAAAATTTTGTCTTGATTTCAATGTATGTGATGTCTGCAATTTTACCATCTTCCCATTTTTTCGAATAACCCCATTTATTTTTCTCCAGTTCATTGACTGCGTATGTGGGTCTAAGGAGAGCACTAAAAATTCTCCTCCTGTTGTATATTTATAAAATAAATCTTTTATTGTAAAAAATCCACTACTCGTTAAAACCTTTGTATCACCAGAAAAACAAGTCATGCCCCCTTCATCAGTAACTATTGCTACCGCTTTTTGCATTGCGGGCACCATATCTGGGGAGGTCATTCGTGTGACCAGAACATCACCCTTCTCAATTTTTTCCAATTCTTTAAGATCATGGACAATTTTTACTTTTCCAATACCTATTCCTGGACCCGCAGCCAGACCATCCAGAATCTTTTCGCCTTTGCCATCTAATCCTGGGTTTTCTTCCCGTTTTTTTAATAAGGTTGTGACAGAACGCGACTGGACAATAAACATACGAACCCCTTCCAGCGCCCATTCCATATCCTGCGCACTTCCATAATGATTTTCAATTCTGACCGCGTACTCTGCCAGTTTATGAATCTCATCGTCTGTTAATTTCTGTTTCTTCCCCTTTTCCGCAGTCAGATTTCTTTTTACAGACCCGCCGCGCTGCTCATCGCGGAAATAGCCCCAGCTCTGCGCCGCTATTTTCTTACTTTTAATTTTTAATGTTTTCTTATCTATGATATACGTATCCGGCGTCACTTCGCCGCCCACGACTGATTCGCCTAGACCGAACGCGCCCTCAATCATAATCTCGTCTGTATTATTTGTGCTCGGATTAATGCTAAACATGACACCGGCCGCGTCACTGTTCACCATTCTTTGTACAATCGCGGAAATCAGGACTTTTTCATGCGGAAAATTATTTTTCGTTCTGTAATAAATAGCACGTGCTGTATAGAGAGACGCCCAGCATTTCTGTACTGCTTTGACAACATCATCGCTTCCCCTTACATTCAAGAATGTCGCCTGCTGGCCAGCGAAAGAGGCACTTGGGAGATCTTCTGCCGTGGCGCTGGAACGCACCGCAACAAATGGTTTTTCTCTTCCGCCTTTCACAATATTCAACGCGTTGCCGGATTTCATCATCGCTTTATACACATCTACATCCACATTCAACATATCGTAACTTTCTTTAATATCCCGCTCAATATCCGCGGGCATTTTCGCATCGAGCATAACCTTTTGTACTTTATCCGCGGCTTCCTGTAATTGTTTCGCATCATTTACATCGAGATTCTGCAACAAGGCGACCATCTGATTACCGATCTTTGTCTGATCTAAGAAATCTTTATACGCTTGCGCAGTGACCGCAAATCCCGGAGGAATAGGCAGTTTAAGATTATACATCTCGCCCAAATTCGCGCCTTTACCGCCCGCAATAGGGATATCCTCTTTTCTCAGTTCCCGAAACCACGCAATATTCGTAATCTGATTCACCTCTTCTTCATTATCTTTTTCTTATTCTGGTACTTAAATGTTTCTTTCTTTTTCTGCCTCTATCTATCAGTAAGAAAATTTATATACCCCCAGAATGCTTAATTTTTACTATGCTGCCCCCGAATGATACTCCAGACCTGTGTCCTGATCCCCTAGAAGATTATTTTACCCAACGTTTAGAACAGGCACTTGTCAACCAGCACGTCCATTTAGGAGTTCCTGAAACTGCAGTCTATCTTAGACACCTTCTTGAGCGTTTTCTTCCCGTTGATACACTCTATCCTGTGCAACCTGATCATACACGAGAAGACCCTGCACTTGCACTGACATTAAAAAAAGCAATGGAAGAACATGGCGTGTCCAGAGAGTTAACAACACAACGTGTGGGCGATCTTGCTCTTGTTACGGTAGGGATCTGGCCAGAATATCTTCATCGTATACGCAGACAGGTTTCTGTATCTTATTTTATTTCTATGGGACGTCACGCGTATGACGCTTTAGGCAGTTCTTCTTCACATACTCCTTTACGTCCGATGTATAATGAACTTGCCGCACGTTTTAGTGATCTGGCAGATGTATTAACCGAAATAACAGAAGTCCATCTCCCCCTTCATGAGCATCCTGAACAGATTATGCGTTTAAGCCAACGCCATGCTATTACGAAACGCGCAGCATTTGCGTACATCCTCCGTGAAGCAGGTATTGCTGTAGGAACATCAACTAAAAATTAATCTAGTATGGAAAAACTTATGCGGAAATCTGAATATAAGAAAATTGTTTTTCTCTTGCCTGCATTCAATGAAGAGGAGGGTATTGCAAATACGATAAGAAAAATACCTGTAGAAATATTAAATCAACGAGGATATTTATGCGAGATCGTTATTATAGACGGTAGAAGTACGGATAAAACTGTATCTATTGCAAGAACAGAAGGAGTGCGAGTTATCCTATCTCCCAAGAGAGGATACGGTTTTCAGTATAAGTATGGTATTTCTCGGGTAACAGGAGACTATGTTATAACAGGGGATAGTGATGGGACATACCCTTTTGATATTGCACCGCATTTAATAAGACTTTTAGAGGAAGAGGGCCTTGATTTTATAACCACAAATAGATTTTATCATTTAGACAAAAATTCCATGTCTTTCTTTCATTATTTTGGCAATAAAGTATTAACCTATCTTACAGATTTTATGTTTAGTATAAAACTACAGGACAGTCAGAGCGGTATGTGGTGCTTTCGGCTTGACAAAGTGAAGAAGATTCATTTAGAAGATAACGATATGGCTTTTTCTGAAGAATTAAAGATTAAATCTTTTAGAAAATTGAAGTGCAAGGAAATTGGAATAGTGTACAAAAAAAGATATGGGCGGAGCAAACTGAACTACAAACATGCATTCAAGAATATACTTTTTTTATTTAGATTATGGTTGAAAAATGAAAAAGTATACACTCAATAAAATTTTTGAAACTGTAACAGAAAATAAACTCATTTGTATTTTATTCTTGGCATCTACATTGTTTTTTATCTGGCAGCACAGTACGGGTGTTTCGTGGGATTTTATTAGTTATAAACTCAATGCGCAATATATATTTTCTGACGGAAGCTATTTTGAGTGGTATAGGCCGCCTTTGATGCCTTTTTTGCTTGGTATTTTTAGTCTTTTTGGCTGGAAAACTGCAGAATATCTTTTTATAATATCAGTATCGATTCTTTATCTTTTTGCCTGCCTAAAATTTGCTGATAATTTTAAAATTGATAAAGATATTTTTTATGCGATTTCGTTAACTCCTTTTTTAATCGTTCATTCTTTTTCCGTTGGTACAGAATTGCTTTCTTTTTCTTTAGTTGTCCTGGGAATTGCGTATTATGAACGTTCATCCTCTGGATTTTTTTTTGGATTGAGCTATTTGGCGAAGTCAACTAACTTAATATACGCCCCCTTTATGTTCATTGGAAAAAGTTACAAGAAAATTCTTCTTTGTTTTCTATTCTATTCTCTCACAGTATTGCCCTGGCTGATATATAATTATGTATTGACCGGCAACCCTTTTACTAACTTTATGGACGGATACGCCTCACAAGTAAAATTTAGAGGGTATATGAATACTCCTTTTAGTTTTAAGGATTTAGTAATTGCTGGTAACTATTTGTTACTCTTTGGTCTCTTTGGATTAATAAAAAAATTGAAAGAAATCAAGTCAATTAATTTTAGAGAAAAAAGGTTTGTTGAGTTTGTCATCATAATTTTATTTCTTATTCTTACTTTATATGCTTATTATCATGTTCCGCTTAAGATAGAAAGATATTTGTTTAATATTGTTCTTCCTTTGGCTTATTTCTCCACTGTATTCTTAGTAAAAATAAATAAGAAGGTAGTATATGCAATCATTCTGTTCTCTTTTGTTGCCCTCTTGGTTATCCCAGTCTGGAAGGTAAGGTTGCAAGACGATTCTCTTTACAAACAAACACTGGAAGAAACGCGTATGTTAATAGCCAGGTGTAGTTTACAATCAAATAGTTGGATATATCTCAATAACCTTGGTAGACTGACAGAACCTGCTCCTGATAAAAGAATTATTATACATAAGCTCAATGAAGGATACAAAATACTCCTTTTTAACAATGTAGAAGAGCCAGACTATACTTATGATAGAAAATTTATAGAGAGCCTGCCTATTATCAAAAAAACGAATGATTATGTTTTGATAGGTATGAGCGATTATTGTAAACAAACAACAACTTATCATAAAACCTATCTGGAAAATATCGGTGAATTATATAGAGTTGCTTTTAATGAAAGCTTTTCCATAAATCTTTATGAACTGCTCTTTACTGATAAAACCGCCTAAAAATTAATCTTCAGAACTCAATCTATCAGCAGCATAAAAATTCTTTATCTTCTTTACTGCAGTCTGGAGGATCAATACAATACATAATTTTTCCTGCGCCATAATCTACTCCGACATAAGGAAGACATAGCCTTTCCGGCAAACTTACCGTTCTATTATTTTGTGTAACAGCCAGAATAGTGCAGTTATTGTTTTGGCTGCAATTAAGTCTCAAAACATATCCGTGATACGAGCAATCACCTATAACACTCCAGAGTCTGCCGTCACCATCCAATAAACTTCTGGCTGATTCTGGAACGAATAAACCAACAATGCTTGTTAATGCAACGACTGCCTTTTTCATCGTATATTATTTTTAAAATTATAATGCTTTCCCTGTCGGATTCTCTTCAATCACAATCAAGGCGCGGCCAGGTAATCTTGGGTTCGCCATCTGCAGCGCCATTTTCGCTGGTTCTATCCCTGCCTTATTCACAAACGCAGAGAAAATGGTATTCCCTTTCTGTAACCGCGCGAGCACACTTGTTGGTTTTCCAAAGGAATGCGCCATACCCGTCTGTAAACGGTCAGCGTGCGCTCCCCCTAACATTTTATTTTCCCGCATGATCTGAAATGGAAACACATTCAAACGCAGAAAATACTCATTCCCTAACGTACGCTCCATTTTTGTGTTGACTGCGAGACGTGCGCTTTCTAAAGAGTTATGACGGATCTGCAACGGATCACGACTGATTAATCTAACGACATGCGTGTACTTCTTATTCTTATCGCCCATCTCAAAACGCGCAACCTTATGCGGCGGTTTCGAACGCACATAATTTTTCTTCTTATACTTGCTATGACGCATGTACGGGCGTTCTGGTTTTCTATATCCGTGAAATTTACGTAAGCCTACCATAAGAATGAGGATAAAAGAGGGGTTTATAAAGATTGCTTTGAATTCTTTGAAACTATATCTCCTGTCTTTACTGTTATACTTGCAGCAGTTATCTTCAATAAAGAGCATAACGTCCTTTTAGGAAAACGAAGTATGGACGAAAATGTTTTACATAGCTATTGTGACATACCTTGCGGAAAGATTGAACTTTCAGGAAATATACAAGATATTCTTGAAAAAGAATTACAACGAGAAGCACAAGAAGAAGTTGGAATTAAAATTAAAGATGTACTGTATATCAGTCCCATGAAAGCGGCAAACTACAAATCTTTTTTATGGCAGACTTATCTTCTGGTAAAGCGCAAGCGTTAGATGAAACAGAAGAAGCATCAGCGTCATCCTTTCTGACAGACATACACAAACGCAGGCGGGATATTCCATACAGTGAACGCAGTCTCTATTTTCTTATAGGTCTTTTTAAGGTACAGATATGAATGCAGAAAATACTGGAACTGAATATATCTCCCGTCCTCTGCCAGAACCGTATGTATTGCCTGATGAATTTTTTCCGCTGTTTCCTTCGGCAACGAACCGAATGGCAAGGAAGAAATAATATACGGAACCTGCTCTATGTTTCTTTGTTTCAGATATTGATCCATATTCTCTGCAGAATCCTCCACAACTACCATCCGGGGATCATTGATCGTTCTTAATACTGCACAAAACAACGGATTTTTTTCAAAAACAATCAGCTGTGCGTCAGCGCGCATCTTTTTCAGCAATTCTTTCGTGATACACCCTTCCCCAGGCCCTAATTCAACAATCAGTTTTGTCACAGCGAAATCCACCGGCGCAATCATTTTCTGTATTAAAAAACGTGAACTAGGCGCAACTGCCCCGGTCAACTGGATATTCTTTTTTGCCGCATGAAAAAACGTTCTATACGCCATCATGCACTCCTCTTTTTTATTTCTCTTGCTTTATCCCATATGGGAAGGAATCCATGCTCTTTTGTACGGATATTCACATACATTCCCAGATACTTTTCTGTTATGCCCTCTTCTTCAAGAGGGTTCATACGAAACTTTTCCATAAAATAAGGAGGATATGTTTTTAAGATGCGATTATGGGTTATGGCAACCACAATGTTTGCCTGCTGCATATATGGTTCCAGATACTGATGCACCCGTTCCGGATTACCCCTATAATTCCCCTCATTCGGACAATCAAAATCAGCCCATAATTCCAATGTTCCTTTTGCAGAACGTATCCCTAATAGTTCTGTCAAGACCTGCGCACTTTGCCGTGCAGCCAGCGCTTCCGACGTAACGACCATTATATTCCGTTCCTGTAACTCCATTATCCTGATTCCCAGCTGTTCCATCTGCCCCTGCCCGTGGATACTCAAACAATAATTTCTCTCTTCCCCTTCCGCCAGACCCCTCCGCACCAGAAAAAAATGATTCATCATCTATGCTCAGACCATTACTGTTTTATAAACCTTTTTTCACAGGCATTCGATTGTTTTTAGTATTCATTTTTTTGCTTTGAAAGTTCGGGATTGGTTGCGTTATATGATAAAAGAAAAAATAAAAAAGTTAGAAATGCTCTTTTTTCCAGAGTTTGTGTTCTAAGCTCCATTTCTTCGCGCCTTGCGTTAAAAGGACAAGAAATGCTGCGAAAAAGAGAACTGCGGCTTCGCCCTTATTTGCGATGGGATTCCAGCCGCCTGGTGCGTGTATCATAAAGTACGCGACAAGCATTTCAATCGCAGTAATAACTGCAACAGGCCGAACAAATAATCCTAACACAAGCGCTGCGCCGCCAATAATTTCAATGAGTGCTGCTGCGCCCATAAGTCCTGCAAGAGGTACACCCTGGCCTCCCATCCAGCCCATTTTTTGCGCACCGTGGAGAAAGAAAACAACCCCAATAAGGACGCGGAAAACAACATAAAATCCGTCCTGGTTTTTTTGTAGTGTATGAAACGTCATTTTTTCAAAACCCTCCTTTCGTTTTATCCTTCTTTTTGAAAAGGGATTAATAAAGATGTTGGTTATTCATTTTATTGTATTGCGTGTTTTTTTTGATGATGAGTCTACTGTTGATAAAAAAGTTCTCGAATTAGAATTAAATCTATGAACTTCAATGAGCTTCTACAACTTCATAGTTTATAAAAAAAAATTTAATATTTTATCAAAAATAACTGATCCAAATATTGATAAATTTTTTTATTTGACCTTTAATAAGGCTAATGTTATCTTTTACAATAAATATCTTGGATTTTATCATTCTAAAAAAATTAATAAATATAATAGCGGGGGTTGGATTTGAATTCGTCAAGCCACTCAGAAAGAGTAAACTTTCCAACGACCTTCGGGTTATGAGCCCGACGAACACTCCTAGTTGAACAGGATGAACACAGATTCAATCCCTCTGTTCTACCCCGCTACTTTTACAGCATTAGACAGTTTATATAAAGGTTTTGCATGAATCTACGGGAGATCATGCGCCGCTTTTTTCAGAACGTACTTTGCGACCAACTTATCGTTTAATCCTTCTTTCTCTTCAATAACCGTATCTATGCCACCATATGCTAAAAGACGATCATTTGTTATTTGCAGTGGAATACCTGGTGTTTGTATCATTTTTTCATATATACGCTTATCATTAAAACCCCATTGTTCTACAATCGCTGTTTTTCCTGTTATCTCTTTTCCAACGATCTTTTTCTTATCATTTACTAATCTCATACCTGTAATGGTCACAATGCCTGTTGATCCCGGTGTATGTGCAACGATAAGCGCGACATCATATCCTCCCATTTTATTTGAATGATACACTCCTATTGTTCCTGGTTCTGCTTTAGGGAATGTTTGATCTTCTCCGCCCACTTCAGTCCATGCTTCTGTTCTTGAAATAATTCCTCCTATTGTTCCTTGTTTTCCTTTATATGTTAACATTGCTCCACACAATGCTTCTGCAACTTTTTTTGGATCTTCTGCATAGGAATTTCCTGTATTTTGTAAATCTCTTTCAATATCTGCGACGATTCTTGACTGATCTGCACGTTGCACTAATGCAATGACGGTACTATATGCTCCGCTTTCCATTGCTTTCTTTACTTTTTCCCCTAATTCAGGTGAGTATGCTTTTGTGACTGCAGCAGCAATACCACCAATAGGCCCTTCTTTTTCAATAATTTCTCGTATTTTTTTTTGTTGATCTGCACTAAAATTCCCAGAACTTAACTCTTCTTGTACCTTCTCTATTCCCTGCATTTTGCCCAAGTACATTCCTGCTACTTTTGCTACCAATGATCCGATTTTTTTATTAATTTCATCCATTGTTATTTTTTCCTTTGCGCCACATACATTGTATGTGCGATTGTTGGTGATTGATCCACTGCGTCAACACTGCGAAAGATCGCCAGTACGTCATTATGGACTATTTCTAATGGTGATCGTGTATCAGAACTCTTTTTTTCGCTCATCCCGAACCGCTCTTCGAGTTCGCGCATCGTTGCGCTTGGATCGCGTTGATATGCTGCTGCGTAAAGATTTATAAATCTTTGTCTGACTGTTTCTCGTACAAACTCTTCTTTGCTAAAGTTCCGCAATAATACGCGTTGCCGTTTTTTCGCATCTAAAAATTCTTCCCAATCGACCGTGACGACAGCACCTTCCCGTACCCGTCGTTTTCCTGGGAGAATGATCTTTTTTACAGGGGTCGTTTTTATCCCGTTCTTTTGTTCTTCTCCATTGCCTCCTTTTTGATATTCTGCTAATAATTCTGGATCGATTGTTGTATTTCGTTCATACATCGCTTCATCATGCAACCGCTTTGCTTCTTTTCCTAGCACTTGATTTCCTTGTTGAAATACTTGTTTTTCAAACTCTTCTTCCCCATACCGAAAAACTAATCGTTTAGCAAGTTGCGTAAATGTTCCTTCTGCTTTCTTTTCTTTGAGAATCTGCCGTTGCTCTTTTGTATAACGTACGAGGAACGTAATAAAATCGACTTCTTCATTTAGTTTTCCTTCGTTTCTTTCTTCTGCATAGGTCTGCATTGCTTCGTCTAATAAAAATTGATCATTCATAATTTCTCTTATTGGTTGATATTGTCCGCCTAATATTCCTTCCATTGTACGTTCGAGCATCCCTCGATTTTCTAAACAAGCTAAGCTAAAATGTCCTACTGGATCATATGTGACTGGAATAACATATACTGCCTGTTTTTTCGTTCCCCCTTGTTCTTCTGCTACTGCAAATATACTTGGAATAAAATCTCTATAGTCTTGTTGGCGTTCTATACTCATGTCATTTCCATCCCAATGATAGGCGACACCCCAAAGTGTGGTATGTTCATGATACCGATCTCTTGCGAAAACTCTTTGCAGAATACCTTCTAATTCTTGCGCTTGCATTTCCAGTTTAGCTTTCATCGCTTAACACTCCTGAAAGGCGTTCAAGCGCGTCTTTTACCGCATCTTGTCCGTATGTTCTTTGTACATCACGCATTTCGCGTTCAATTTCTGATTCTGCTTGCGATGTTCTTGTCCGATTCCGTAAATAGAAATCGCCATAATACACACGTGGTCGTTTTCCTTCTTCAATCGCCTTTTCAATATCCTTATCCGCGATTCTTCCTTCAACGACTTTATAGCCAGGATAAAATACAAACTGCGTTCCTTGCTGTGCTTCTTTATTTTCTGGACCTTCTTTTGTTGCGACAACAACATAGGGATTAAACGCGTCTTTTTCTACCTCTCTTTGTTTATCCACATCTTCTGCATGACGCGCCCCATATTCTCCGGTCAATGTTGTATCAATCGTGAATCCGTATGTTTCAATATTTTGTAACAGCTGTTCTTCATATTCATGCGCAATCTTTGATCGCGGGAATGAAAGAATTAATGATTTTTTATCCCCTAACACGCGATGTGCTTCACGGAAGAATTGTTTGCGTTCTTCTCCATTCAGATAATAGATTCCTAACGCACAGATATACAAATCCATACTCCCCTCTTTAATTGCATTCTTTCCTGTATATTCTTTACCTTTTTGAAACACTTCATCAGAAACACTATTTACGGGTATGATCTCTGTTAAATTATCGATACTTCCTAAGTAATGCTGCGCTCCTTGTATACTCGCTTCCTCACACGCAAGAATTCCATAATTTAATTGCAATCGTAAGACATCAATACTAGTCGTTGGCCGTTTTAATGTACGGGCTATCGTTGAAGGGCCTGACGCACCTTCCAGAATATTCTCTAATTTTAGCCCTCTCTTCCGTTCTATCTCCGGAATCACTTTTTCTGCGAGTAAACGCGCGCAATTTGCTGAATAGGTATAATCCCACTCGAAATTGAAATGTTTGGATAAGACCATTGCATTCTTGCTCGCAGACATCACCTCAATAAACCGTTTACTTCCTACACCAACTAATGAACTGAAAATGAGCGCAACCTGACCGCGTGAACTTAATTCTAACAACGGACGTAATTGCTGTGATCGTTCTGCGCTGATATTCGCGATATATTCTCCAATCTCTTCTTGTGTTGGATCATTTCCTTCATACACTTGTTTTGCTAAATGACTTTTCCATTTTCTATACGCAGCAATCGCGTTTTCTGTTTCAATACCTTCCGCGCGCAATGTATCAATACGCACACTGCGTCGCTGTCCTGCGCGATGCGCACGCGCGTTTGCCTGCTGCACACGGAAATCTAAACTTGATTCTTCATAATTAATAACTCTTGTAAATTCTCGCGCATCAAATCCTTCCCGCAATGTTCCCCGCGTCGCAATCACTACCTGTACATCAGGATTGACTGCCGCCTCTAATAACGCAAGATGACGATCAGAAATCCCATCTTCCGCCGCTTCTGTTGAAACTGCCTGACTAATAACCCTGTAATTATACCCTTGAAATTCTCTTTCTAACAAATCAGTTATGTTATGCTCACAAAACACCAATGTTTTTTCTCCTTGACTTACTGCTTCGTCAATCAATTGTCGTGCTTTCGCCGCACGTTCAGATGGTGTTTTTTCTAATGCTTCTAACAATGCTGGATGCTGTTCAAAGAAATCATGCACCTTCTGATACATCGGTTTCTTTGTTTCAAGATCAAAACGATCTGGATGCAACGCCCTTGGATGCGCAAGTAAAATACGCGCAAGATACAATCGTTCAGGCGCAGTGAATAATGGGCTGTTTAACAATGCAATATTTGTTTCTATTGTCGCATCGGAAGGAATATACGCACCTGGATTTATTGCTTCATTGATTGAATCCCTTAATGTAGGAACATCCGCATCAAGCTGTCCTAACTCTTTAATCGCTGGTTCAAGAATATACGGTTTTAATAACGCACGTACCCGCTTTGGATCAGTACGCACTAACCGTGGAAAATCATCAGGGGCATCGACCGCGCCTAATATGTACGCAAGATACGCCATTTGCTCAATATTATTTCGTACTGCTGTACCTGTTTCTAAAACACCCCAGCGCGCTTCCCGAAACATATCCGCAAACGCTTGCGCGGTTTTTGAACGATCATTCACCAGATTATGCGCTTCCCCTAAGATTACATAATACGGTGTCTCTGGACTGAAGACTCTGTTATGTAATGCTTCCATAACGGTCGCAGATTGATCTTTATTCTCTTCATTAATAATAAACTGAATTAACTCTGTCCACGATAATTTTCCTCGCTTCAGTTGCTCTACTTTTTCTTCACCCGCAAGATTAGCAATATATTCATAGGCTTTTTTTACTGAAGGAAGATCAGCCATTAACGCAAACGTACGCCCGATATCACCTGCTTGTTCCTTGCTTTTCCCGTTTAATCCCACTTTCCGAAAACTCATTTCATACCCGACAAGAACAATATCTATTGCTGGATCTGCTGCCCGTTGAATATCTTCATCACGGGTCTTACGTGTAATACAAACGGTTTTGTAGTTTGGTAGGAATCGTTGAATTTCCCCCATCATCGTCCCTACAAGACCACTTGGAAACGCATACAATGTTTTTACGCGTTTCCCCGCTTCTAATCTCGGCATGTATTCGCGATTAATAATATCAATAGCGGTCAGCACTGCACCTGTTTTTTGCGATCCTGGGATACTCATCTCTAATTTTTTTCGTTCATGCTCAAAACCATCCTGCGCGATCGTCGCACCAATTAATTTTTGTCTGAACGAAGGAATTTTTACTGACGCTGCTTGAAAATAATCATTGCCCCCAATACGTTCAAATACCTGTTGTAATGTTCCGTCTCTTTCTGCTTCTCGTTTTAATTCTGCGAAGTAGGTGTTGCGATCAAAGAATGTTGATTCAGGAAAACGACCAAGACGATCGACTAATGCTGTAATCCGCTCATCCAGCGTCCAACGTGCGACATTCACCTTCATCTCCCTTGGCTTGCTTTTTCCAGGAAGCGTTCTTGATTAATTCCTACGTACATTCTAAGAATACGACCGAGATGCGTTCCCTCTTCGATAAGTGGGGCGCCCATATCTCCTTTTCTTCGACTCGTGAATATGCCTGCTCTCCGCCCCTCATCAATCGCATTATATAATTCTCTCCCAAACCTTTCACAGTCTAAAGATGTTTCTAATGTTAACGGCTGATCTTTTCTTGCTTTGAGCGCTCTATTAAACGCACCAGCAAGTACACGGTCGTACACGTTATATCGTGCAAGTAAGTGGCTTGCTGGATGAATATATTCTACTTCTGTCCCATATCCTGTTTTTGTTGCAGTTTTATCACTTGCAATATACCCAAAGATCCATAATCCGCGGACACCCATCTTCAAATTTCCCGGATGATAATTATGTTGCGGATCAACGACCTTTTTTCCTATTAAACGGACTGCCTCAAAATTTGTATCCCTATTTTTCGTTTTCTCGTCTTTTTCTTTGAATATAGGAATGATTTCCCGCTGAATATCTGGATCTGTTTCGACAAAATCGCCCGCAACAGCATACGCTAACCATTTATTTGTTGCATCCCGTACTTTCACGAATTCCTCTCCTACAATTGTTCTGCTACAGGCCTGCAAAAGATTATAACGCAACCCATCCACAATCACTTGAATAGGTTTTCCTGGTTTTCTTTGATTAAACCACTTATAGACCCGCCGCGCATTCTCATACGCATCTTTTTTTTCCGCAGGTTTTAATAAACTGAGTAAATCCTTTTGATGCTCCCGAATAAAATCCGCTACTAATCCTGTAACTTCTTCTGTTTGTACTTCTTCACTCACCCATAATCTTCTTAATTCACGGATTTTCTTTCTACTCTCATGGACATACGCATCAATGCCCTGCATTGAAAGATCATATCCATGCTCTCTAAATCTTCGCAACATATCCGGCGCGATTAATCCTTCTAACGCTTCTCCACTGACAATATTCTTTCCTTTTCTTCCCTCATCTTGTCCTTCAAGCGCATTAAAGACAAAGTATTTTCCATTTTCCCGTAAATATCTATCTAATGCTGGATCAAAAGCGAATCCCGGACGATGTTTTGGTTGTGGTTTCCCCGCAGGTTTTCCCTTTTTCCCTGGTTTTCTTGCAAACGTTTGTATTTCCGGCATGCCCGCTTCTACAATCCCTTGTAATACCTCTTTTTCACTATCATAAATGCGATCATAATCTAATTTTCCATCACGCATACTAATCATTGGAACGCCATTCACCACGATCGTTACATAGTATACATTTAATGCAGGATCATGAATACGTAAAATATGTGTCCCTTCCCCTTCATTTATTTCTGTACTTTCTCCTGGCTTATTTGCAATACTTTCAATCCCTCCTAATGCTTGCATGACGGCATCTTTTGTTAATCCTTTTCCTGGCTGTGTTAATCCTTTATGACCTAAACGTAACCAATCATCTACTCCCAGCTCTTGGGTTAACGCATCAAGTGATTTTCCTTTTGGATCAGTGGTCATGGTTGTGTATCTCTCCGTAATAGGTCATATCGATCTGCATTCCTAATCGTGCAAATAAGGTTTCCGTATTCATTCTTATATTGATATCTGCGACAATCGCTTTTACTCTCTCTTTATTCGGTAATCCGTCTTTTGAATACAATAAATCCACCCGTAACGCGTGTTCTAATTGTTGTGCACGTACATCAATCCCTTTTCCTTCTAACGCTTCTCCTAATCCCAATACAGTCCAGCGCGCAGCAGGAGTTCGTATATTCTCTGGCGCTGCAGGAATTAAGAAGGATACACGTGCGTTTTCCGATTCACGTACTGCGTAAACATATGCTGCCACTTCCGGACCATCATACTGTGTTTTTTGTTCCTGAGCCTGCTGCGCTGCTGCGTATTGTGCGCGTAATACATTTATCTCTTCCTGTTTTTCCTTGAGTTCTTCTCTACGCGGGCGAAGTTCATCCATAAGCGCAGTCTGTTCATCATATAATTCATCTTCCCCGTTTTTTCTGATCGTCCCGTTTATCGTGATATACGCTTCTGCTAAACGCATTTGTTTTTCACATTCCCACTGTTTTTCTTTCAACAAATCTGTTAAGCGGTCAAGATCAGGTATTTTTTCTGTTTCAATTCCCACTCTCCGTAAATTTCCTTTTCCTACCCTACTGATGACATATGTTTTTTCATCTACCAACGTAATTTCACGATTTTGCGATATTCCATCTGGAAATGCATCATTAAATACTTCGACGACCTTAGCGAAACCAGCACTGTACTGGCGTGTGAACGCAGCGATTAATAATTCTTCAGTACCATATGCAGTAATATCTTTCTTTGCTGCCAATGCTTGTGCTAATCCTGCATTTCTTTTTTCTATTTCCTGTACTCTTGTTTCCAAACTTCTCGCATTATTTGTTCTTTCTATAATCTCACTCAGCCATCTTTTTGCTTTTTCTGCATCATTCAAATCAATCGGAACAGCATACATTTTTACTATTTCTTCGATCGCACCTCTTAGCGGATCCTGCATATAGCTCTTCCCATTTACCGCATCCTGCGCGGTCAGGGTGTAACGTAAATGACTCCATCTTGAATCTCCCTGTATTACTCCCCGAATTTTATTCGGATCCACTTCACCGGAGATAATAACGCTTTTTGATCCATTCATCCGCGTCTGTGCACCTGTTTCTTTCTGGATCGCACGCAGGAGGCCCCGGGCTACCCGGCTTTTTCCTTTTACACTGAGAATATACTGATTATTCATTTTTTGTGGGCTATACAATCTCTTTGTTATATCGTACTTCTTTAAATACTTTTCTTTTATCACTATTTATAAGTAATAACTATTAGGAAGTTTTATAAAGAAGCAGTCTTTCTCATTTTCATACTAAAAAATGGTCAATCGCAGCCAATTCACCCCTGAAAAATTTTTAAAAGAACTTGCAGGAGGAAGACGGCAGTTTGGCGCAATCGAGTTTACCCCCACACGTGACTTTACCTCAACACCGTATTTTACCATTGCCCAAGGAAGATTACGAGAAAGCCCCTCACGAGAACCCGTTGTTGTGAATGGCTCAGATTTTTGTGACGTTTATGCCCCTTTTTTATATTTACCCCATGTTCGTGCACGGGAAGCAGAATTTGACGGCGCCGAATTTCCAAGCGGTAATTTTTCCTACGGCGATTTTGAAAAAGCGAAATTCCAAAGAGGTCCGGTCTTACGCGAAGCAACTCTGGTTCATGCAATCTTTAAAGACGCTGTTTTCCAAGAAGGAGATTTACGTCATGCAGACATTGCCCATGCAAATTTTGATGGCGCACAATTTTATGGAACTGATCTTCGTGGCGTCAAAAATATTGAAAAAAGCAGTTTTAGCGGCGCCGCATTTTTTAATGTAAAACTCGCCCCAAATCAAGTAGAAGTCTTCCGCAGATTTAGCCCAAGATTAACCTATTCCCTATTTTAAAACAAAAAGAATTGATAAAAAAAGATGCACCAACCCTACAATTACATAGAACTCAAAGAGGTTCACGAACGCATCCTGAAAGGAATCAGTCTTCATGATAGCCCCTTCACTATAAAAACGGTCGCTGGATTTGATCTCACATTCCGCGACAAAAAAGCGTACTGTGTCTGCGTTGTTATTGATTATGCAACATTCAATATTCTTGAAATACAGCAAACCATTACAGACGAATTAATGCCCCATCATATAAATCTCCTTGCCTTCCGTGAAGGCCCCCCTATTATTGAAACCTATAAAAAATTAACCCATCAGCTTGATGTATTACTCGTTGACGGAAACGGCGCTTTACATCCGCATAAAGTCGGGGTCGCAAGTTATGTCGGTGTTCTGTTAAATAAACCCTGTATTGGTGTCGCGAAAAACCTGGCGCATGGACACTTGGAAGAAGAGTGTATTATCGTGCATAACGAACACCGCGGTACCGCGATCAAAACAAAAGACTTCGCACAGCCTATTTATGTGAGCGCTGGTCATGGATTAAGTTTACTTCAGGCTGTACAGATTGTGCAGCACTGCTTAAAAGACTATAAACTGCCGTATCCCCTACATATCGCGCATAAACATCTTGTGAAATTAAAAAAAACCGGACAACAAACTGTTGAAGAACACGCATGAATCTTAAGACTATTCTTCTTAGGCTTGATTCATTCATCGGAAAGGTTAAAAAGATGTATGGAATACACACGTACCTATGACCAGTCCCCCCTTAGACAGTTATGTATTCTTTCACATTCCTGAAGAGGGACGTACAGAAAATGCATTTCGGAAATGGGTTGATTTTAATCTCCTTCCGGGGTGGCTTGCTACAAAAGAAGGCAATACTCATTACAGATATGGGAATATAGGAGATTGGAATCAGGAAGGCGGCATTCATGGAATATTTCATGGCAGAGAATTTGGTCATTGTAAACTCTATAAGCTGGATAAGGAAGGTCACCCAGGCTTACGTGATAAGCGGGGTATTATTATTCGGGATCATTACTCTGCAAGCGATGCAGCAAAAGTCCATTTTATTAGTGATTGTTTTGAAACATATCTTCAAGAACAGCAAATTCATTATACACGAGAAAACCGGGAGCGACCTTACGATGGAAAAAACACGCGTTGTCTTCAGTAAATCAGGAGAAGTAGGAAAGTATTGGTCCTATATTGCCTGGTACGGTACTTTTGAAAATAGATTAATGACTGCAGAATTAATCAACGGACAATACCATATTTTTCACGTAAACAGGCATGAAGAGATTGTACGTGACCCCTTACGAACGCCTGCCCAGATTGACGCGTTCATGAGAAACGCTGTGCGGCTGGAAGCAGAAAAAATAAGTCAAACATACAAGACTACTATAGATGACCGCGTTTCTGAATCAGAATAAAAACAATGGACACTTCAATGAAAATACCACCGCAAAATTCAGTTCTTTATCTTGTTGGTACTGTACATAATGATCCCGATGGTAATTATCGTTTAAGAACTCTTTTAGACCAACTTTCCCCTCACCGGATTGTTCTTGAACTTTCCTCTGATCGTGCACAAGAATTTCTTTCTCATACTCTTGAAGATAGAATGCGTGAGCATGAAGCAACCATTGCGTCATGGAAAAAACAAGGTTTGGTTCTTACGCCTGAACAACGTGAGAGATCATTACAATTAGCGCGTTTTAAGAATAAGGATTATGGTTTTGAATTGGATGCTTCTCTTGCGTATCAACAGAAACATCCTGCTGCTTCTATTATTTACGGCGATTTACCTCTGCCTTCTACACAAGAAAGCGCTGCGTTTGTTGCTGGCTTACGAGAAACGTTTGGTATGGAAAAAAACTCCCCTTTAACCGCAGACATGCAAACGAATATTTTGCAAGGTTTACAATCTTCTATTGAAAATTATATGTATACATTACGACAGGGGGTAGAAGAGAATTATAGAAATGCTTTAGATTCATCAGCTGCTCTTACAGAAATGGCTCATAATCCTGATCTTTTTGAAGCATTAGCTCTTGGTTTATCTCCGGAAGCGCGAGAAAGCTTTCGTTTCATTGTGAACCCTGAACGCAACACGTCTCTTGCTCGTTCCATACGAGAAGGATATACTCCTCAACAAACAACTATCAGCGTTATGGGTATCGCTCATTTATATCTTGTTGCTTCTCTCCTAGAAGATTTACATCCAGAACTTGTTTGCTTACATGAAGTTCCTATTCCACAAACTTAAAAACATTCTTTTTAATATCCATTATTGCCTTTATTTAGTCAGCACATAAGCCTATTATGAAATTAAAAGAAGAGGCAGAAAACTTATAAGGAACAGGCACAAAAAGTAGGGAATGCAGGATCACGACGCGCTGATTGCTATCTATAACGAACAAGGCGAGATTATTGGAACAAAGAAACGGATTGATGTTGATAAGAAACGCGATATTCTCAGGAGTGTGAACATTCTCCTCATTAACCCTGAAGGAAAAATCTTTGTCACGCAACCCGTCAACCCTGTTTTTCCCGGAACCTGGGGGTGCGCAGCAGCGGGACTTGTCCGGTATCAGGAAAATCCAGAAGATGCTGCTCTGCGTACGGTTAAAAAAGAACTTACTATTACCATTCCCCTGATATCCTTAGGGGAAACTTTTTTTACGCATAGCCCTATACGGCGCTTTACTCATATGTTTTTTGGAATCACCGATACGCCTGTCCGCATCAATCCAGGCGATGCAACAAAAGGAACATGGATGGAACAGAAAGAAGTAGAACGGAAAATAAAAAAATTTCTTCCACCATGCCAAGAGATTTACCGCGTCTGGAAATCTAAAACGGTTTTAAGCAATGATACGATCTTATAAAAGCAAAACTATAAAAAAACAACTTTTCTTTTATTCTCCTATGCCCCCTATCTATCGCTTGTATCACTTCGGCAAGTACACTTTTTCTCATGTTGAGCTTTTTGACATCCTCAAAGCATGGCTTGCGGTATCTCTCGCCTTCGGCATTGTCCTGCGTCATGATGACGGCATCGGCGGATTTCTCCCCAGCCTTTTGATCGCCGCAGTTATTGTCGGAACAGGCTTTCTTCTCCATGAATTCGGCCATAAACTGGTCGCACAACACTATCATTTTCAGGCAGAGTTCAGAAGTTTTGATGAGATGTTATTCTTAGCGATTATCATGAGCTTTTTTGGATTTGTCTTTGCAGCGCCAGGCGCGGTCATGATCCAGACACGAACGACTGACCTCCGTACATTAGGGAAAATCGCCATCGCCGGGCCGCTTGTGAACATTCTCCTTGCCCTCTTTTTTTTACTTTTACATCTCCCTTTTGGTCTCACTCTTTCAGGGACATTTACACAAACCCTCCTCGACTATGGCCTGCGCATTAATATCTGGCTCGCGCTTTTCAATATGATCCCCTTCGCCATGTTTGACGGCGCAAAAGTCTGGAAATGGAATAAATATATCTGGATTGCCTTTGTTCTTTTTACCCTTGTTTTATTTTTTATGTATATGTAATCCTTTTCTAAAAAATTTTCGCTTTTTCCTACGATAAGTATATAAAGTTCCATTTGTCTAAAAAGGGTATGAAAACGTTTAGTGCTGTTCTTCATAAAGAAGAAAACCTGTATGTCGCTGAATGCCCTGAAGTCGGTACAGTCAGTCAGGGCGAAACTGTCGAAGAAGCGGTTGCTAATCTTAAGGAAGCGACTGAACTTTATCTTGAAGAATTTCCTCTGGAAGAAACAGAAAAATCCCTTATGACCACTTTTGAGGTTGAAATCCATGCCACAGCTAAGAAAAGTGTCCGGGCATGAGGCTGTTAAAATTCTCTGCAATAAATTTGGCTTTTCTCTTAGCGGAAGAACCGGGAGTCATATCCGCCTTTCAGAATTAACACCTGAATGAAAAATCGGCACTGTTGTTCCCAATCACAAAGAGCTTAAAATAGGCACATTACGTTCTGTTTTGAAATTGGCAAAAGTAGATATTGATGCGTTTTCCCAGTATTTATCGTTTTACAAATACATTCTTTTCTCAATTATTTTTTATCCAGCACTCTTTTTATCTCACGGTCACGCCACCACGCGGGAATATGACGCAAACACATCACAAAAGAACCGGCGCTATCGATGAGTATATCTTTTAGTTCACACGCACGAAAAGGAACGTATAACTGATGGATCTCATCAGAAATGCCATACAGTACCGCGATACCCATAGCAAATCCTGTCGCGTACCTGACACTATACGCCATCAGCGCTCTTCGCAACAAAATACTGAGGACAAGATACACCCCAAAATGATACATGATCTCGACAGGAGGCATATGCGGCGACGGAGCGCTTATTATTTTTCCCTGCGGCTGCGATAACGAAGAAAGGTAAAAAAGAACACCCATCCAGATAAGAACCGGAAGAAGATACATAACAAATCTTTTCATAAGAATCTGCATTGTCTTTTTGTATATAAAAATACCGAATGTCTTTGTAAAATAAGTAGATATATCCCTAAGAGCACCATAAAACTATTAAGGGCTGCTCTAATAAACACTGTAATTGGTATAATAGAATATGAAAGAGAATAAGTTATCAATAACCATAAATAAATCAATTGACGAGGTATTTGAATTTACTATTAACCCAAAGAATACTCCCTTATGGATCACTCACCTAAAAGAGGAACTAGCAGATACTTATCCTCCCCACGTTGGTACCCTCTACAAAAATACGGGAGACTTTAATAAATGGTATGTCTACGAAGTAACAGAATTCAAGAAAGATAAAACGTTTACAATGAAAGCAGCAGATAACAACTATTATGTTAGATATACTTACAAAAATATAGATAACACAAAAACTGAGATGGAATATTTTGAATGGGTAGAGAAAGGAGAATTGGATAACCCCTTTACGCAATCTACGTTAGAAAAGCTTAAAGAAGTTATAGAACGACAAGATTTTATAAAAAAGTAAGCTGATTTCAAGACTTCATTTACAACGCCATACCGAACGAAACCATTAAATAGGGCTTTTCAGATAGAATAGTAAAAATGGTGAATAAGGAACAGCGTATCGGTGTCTTTGTCGATGTCCAAAACATGTATTACTCCGCACGCCACCTGTATAACGCGAAAGTCGACTTCCGTACCCTTCTCCGCGAAGCAGTCCAGGGACGTAAACTTGTACGCGCTATCGCGTATGCGGTCAAAGCAGGGGAAAAAGACGAGGCAACATTCTACAAAGCACTTGAAGCGATCGGGTTTGAAGTCCGTTTAAAAGAATTACAGATCTTTATCGGCGGCGCGAAAAAAGCAGACTGGGATATTGGCATAGCCATGGACGCGATTGAACAAGCGCCTAAACTTGATACCGTTGTCCTTGTCTCCGGTGACGGGGATTTTATTCCTTTAGTGGAACATTTGCGAAGAGCATTAGGCTGCCGCATTGAAGTGATGGCCTTCGGAAGAAGTACCAGTTCCAAACTCGTTGAAACTGCAGACACATTTACTGACTTAGATCATGGCAAATATATCCTGCAATCAACGAAACGCATTACTTCTGTACGTAAAACAAAAGAAGAAACCCCTGAAAATACTGCTTAACTTTTTCAACTATAGGAATCAAGATTTATGCGATACCCCTTCATTCATCAACCTGCAACTGCGCTTTCACGTTTTTATTCCCCGCCTGCACAATCGTCTGATATTCCTGTTCTAATTCAATCATTTCTTTTGATTTTCTTGTGCTGATAAAATACAGAATGCTCGCACCGATAAAAAAACCCGCCGCGAGAATATAACTCTTGTACTCGTGAAAAAATGAGATTAATTCCATCTGTGTTTTCTGTTGTTCTCCTACTTAAACGTTACTTTTACAGTTTATCATCTAACTTTTGTGTCTGCGCTTTTTCCGCCTCTTTCTGCAGGTCAACACCCAATTCTTTCAATGACTTCACGTGCATCGACATTAACTGTTCGGTAATGTTCACAATTTTCAATAATTCTTCCCGTTCCTTGCTTAATGTGCTTACGCACCCTTTATGATATCCAATCAGTTCTTCTTTCGCCATGTTGTTCTCCTTAAATCAGATTATATCCTTTCGCGACCATCTTTGCCGCAAATAATTTCGCCTGCGCGCGTATCCCGAACGCCTTAATGGTTACATCACCCTTACTCAATGCATTCGTGAATGCGCCAATAGGTTTTTCCGCGCGCAATATCTCATCCACTGTTGCTTCCGCAGTCCATATCTGATAATCAGGTTTTGCGTGATTTCCTTCCTCAATACTCATTATTTTTCCATTTTTCGTGATGATCTTTCGTTTGATCAGTTCCTTATTCCCCTCTTCAATATTGACATTTATTCTCGCATCGCCAAACAAGGTTTTGATAAAATTAGGAACATTCTGAATATTCGCATTATACCCCTCTTTTAGCGCATCCTGCTGTCCTATCAGACTCTTTACAGACACCCCATTATTCCCGATCACCTGTCCTGTATACGTCAGATCATACGCGTCCAGCATATAAAAAAAAGCGATGCCCGCAAGCATAATGCCAAGAATCGTCTTTATCGTACCCATCCTTATCTTTCCTGAAAACTCCTATTTAAACGTTTGCTCTTCCTGTAGCAGGATTCCGCGAACACGCACATACTTCTCGAACGTCCTAAATCCAATCATCTGTTCTATTAACTGCCGGTGTCCCTGAAACAGTTTTCTTGCGTTTCTCTTCCCCTTCATTATGACCCCATCCAAAAAGTATTTTGTCTCCTCCCGTTCCATATACCCTATTTTTTTATTGGAGGGGATATTATCCGCAAATCCCAGGAGCATGAGATCACAGTTTATTTCCTGCAGAACCCCATCCAGGGATACACAGTCACGCCATAATGTCTGCATGACCGGACCCCGGTAAAAATGAAACTGTGGCGCATCATAAAATGTTTCATGAGACGGATGCTCTATTTCCAGCGCGGTTGAACATACATCAAGATACCGATCAATCGCCTGCTCATACTTCTTCCGTTTAAGAGCGGTTTGTACCGCGCCATACCGTCTTTGCATCAAGCGAAACAGCTTCTGGTTTGCATAAGTATCCATCTCTTTTGTATCAAAGAAAACTACTTAAAATGCTCCTTTTTCAGAAACTTGTGTACCCTGGCTTCTGCTGCGCAGACCCATACCCTGCCGTATTCTGCTGATCACTCTTCGCATACCCCGCATTCGCGGCATTATATCCTACCTTCATGCTCGTGACGGTCATATTATTCTCGTTATGGTTCGCTGCGTTAATATCAAACACTAACCCACAATTACAGCCCGCGATCACTTCCTGTGATCCTGTCCCCGCGTCAGCGCGGCCATAAACTAATTTCTCTCCCTGCGTTAATTCAATATTTCTTCCGTACTGAATGTTATGAGAAGCAGGACTATGCGCTGTTATGGAAGCACCATACACACTCTGCGGCTGATAGGATCTTTTTTCGATGTGTAATCGTTCATTGATTTCTGTACTTTCTTTCCCTGTTTTATCTGCAATTGATTCTTGCGAGTTATTTATATGAAATCCTGGTGTCGCTAAAATATGCAATTTTGCATCCTGATGCTGTTTCTTATGCTCCTGCCAGATTTTTGAACGCAGCATAATCTTCAAAATCGCAGCTACAACCTCTTCATCAGATAAAGATCGCGATAAATCATTTGTTTTCATCATTCTTTTTATGAAAAAATCCTTAAAAACCTTTGTATTCCTAAACTTTTGCGTTTTTTGTTTGAAGAAAAAGTATGAAAACGCCGCGGCTCGGATTTGAACCGAGATACCCTTTCGGGTCTAGCTCTCTTTAATCTCGTATTCCAGGTTCACCAAGCATGAATCTGCTTTCTAGTTCCATACCAGGTTAGGAGACCGCGGCATGATAGAGAAAGCGGAATATTTGTGCTTTATAAAATATGATGGTGTACCCCTACGACGGTTACAGGGTTTATCTACAATCTCCTCAGTTTTACAGCCGTTGTGTGAAAGTCAAGTTTATTCTTCTTTCAGATCGCAGGGAAAATAATTGATATTATTCGCAAAGTTTTATTCTCTTAAAATGCCCTAAAATAAGATTAAAATTTCGGATGTTGCACTTGATCAAGCGCTTCTTTTAAGGGAATCAACGCGTCCAGCATGCGTTCGAGATACGCGGGCTGTGCGACAAGCAAAGGATACGAATACACGACCGCTTTACTTCCGTCCGCGTATTTGCGTACATCTGCAGCAGCATCTATTAATGCATACGGAATGCCATTGTGGTCTGTTGCGGAAACACCGGTTAATTGGGAAAAGAGCGGAACCGCGGCAATATCGTGACGGCCTAAGCCTGCATGAAAGTAAACCGCAGAGCGTTTGGCAAAGACACGGTCTTTATTGAGAATGTCTGATTTTCCCGCATATACTGTACATTCAGGAAAGCGTGCGCTGACACGCGCGTGAAGCTCTTTCGTCAGGGAAGGATGATGTTCAAGAAGACTGCCGTTCAGAATAATCATCTCTTCTTCAACTGGATCTTCAGGCGGTCCAAACCAAGAAAATCCATGATCGAGCGTTGCGACATAGCCATTACGGGACGTCGTGTTGCAGGAAATACTCGCAATATTCTTTCCGTTCTCATACACACCGATGATCGTTCCGAATTTGGGAACGCCTTTCACAAAATTCTTCGAGCCATCAAGAGGATCGATAACAATAACCTTTCCATTACCGTTATAGGCCGCGCCGAATTCTTCACCGAAGATATTGTAGTCTGGAAGGACATCTGCGAAATATGCGCGTAACGCTTTTTCGCTTTCTATATCTGCTTTTGTGACCACCTCAGACGCCTGACTACCATCACCGCCGAATTTTGGTGTAAGAAGAATGTTTTTTTTTTGAAAATACCGCGCATGCACCTCTGCAGCGACGTGGATTGCTTCAAGAAGAATACCTCCCAGATGCGTTGTCATAGCGCTGTGGAAAACGCCGTCTATTATAAAACTTGCTGAAGACCAGAATGTTTTCTGGGGATCTTTGATGCACGTTATTTCCCGTTGCATATGATTCCAGGCATCTTCATACTGGGTCAGGGGATACATCCGTGTCCCATAATGCACAGACGAAACTTTAAGAAAAGAAGCGGCGTAGTTCAGGGTAATAACAAGAGAGACAGAACTTTTGCGCGCATTTTCACAGGATATCACCCAGTAGGTCTCACCAGGCATATGGGAGAAATCAAATTCGGTAACACCAAGATATGTCAAGGCGTTCATCCTGTTTTCCTGTTCAATCGTACGCAATAAGGAACCAATGCGCTCGCCAAGATCCGTGTCTATTGTTTTCGCGTCCATGAAAAGGGGGAGAAGAAAAGATTTTAAAGGGGACAGGCAAGGAATGCGTATGCAAACAATCGTAGTCATCGGTGGTGGTTTTGGCGGGATCTACGCGGTCAAACAGATAGCAAAACACGCAAAGAAAGACGAAATTATTTTGATCAGCAAAGAAAATTATTTTCTGTTCACGCCATTACTGCACGAGGTTGCCACAGGGAGTATCGCGATACGAAATATCATAGAACCAGTCCGGGATATTCTCACGGAAAAAAATGTGCGTTTTATCCAGGGAACAGTACACGAAGTAGATCTAGTAAAAAAGAAAATAAAGTATAATAATAATAATATCCTGGATTATGATAAAATCATCATCGCGATCGGCGCGCGGGAGAACTTTTTTCACATAAAAGATGCAGCAAATTATTGCGTGACCCTAAAAGAACTGGGCGATGCGATAAAACTCAAAAACAGGGTTATTTCTCATCTGGAACGCGCAGCGGAAAAAAAAGGGACACGCGCGGAATGGCTGCGCTTTGTGATTATCGGCGGCGGCCCGACAGGCGTTGAGCTCGCGGGCGAACTTGCGGATTTCATTCAGATAGCGATCGCACAAGATTACCCTGAATTAAAAGAAGAGAAACCGGAAATTATGATTATTCAAAAGGGCAAAGCGCTGATACCCATGCTAAGCCCGGCAACACGAAAAAATGTCGCGCGGGAGATAAAGAAAAAAGGCATTCAGGTGCGCTATGATTGTACGGTAACAAAAGTGGAAAAAGAAGCGGTTATCCTGAACGGGAAAGAACTGGTGCGCGCAAAAACAATAATCTGGACTGCCGGTATTAAACCACAACCAATCAAGATACACCCAAGAAATAGCTGTCTACCATCAGGACATATAGCGGTCGATGCGTGGTTAATGATAAAAGGGGTCAAAGACGCGTACGCAATCGGGGATTGTGCTTCTATTACGGATCAGGAAGGAAAGAGCGTTCCCGCGTTGGCGCAGGCAGCCGTAGACCAAGCGCGGTTTGTTGCAGGACACCTCTATGGAAAACAGGAAAAATATACGTTCAAACCATCCGGGTATTTATTATCTGTGGGAAATTTTTTTGGCGCGGGAGATCTACGCCAGTATTCCATTCACGGATTTTTTGCGTGGTGGTTATGGCGTACGGTTTACTTGTGTAAACTTATAGGACTGACGAATAAAGTGCGGGTGGTACTCGACTGGACAATCCAGTTAATCACGAAAAAAAGAGACACGGTAAAACTATAATACGCGAGACTGCATACGCGCCACAATCTGTTTAAAATCATAAGGAAGGTCAGCAGAAGGCGTGTCCCTTGGCGGTTCCAACTGGATCGCGACGCGTTCTTCCAGATTTTCCATGTCTGTAACGCCATTACGCAGATTGCTATAGACTAGATTTTCCACAGCAAGTTCGCGTTCATATCTTTGAGGAGAAACAGGCGTCGCAACAGCAGTATTTTCATATTTAGAAAGAAGCTGCAAGGTAAAAGCAGAACACGTACGCACCTGCTGAGGATCACGAATTGTTTTGAGAACGCTGGAAACGGGAAGAATCTCACGCGGCGTCCCAGCAGCAGGAGCAGAACGGCTGTAGTCTGCTTTCACTGATGCGCTCAGATCGAGAATGCGGAGCGAGGGGGATACAGGATTGGCATAAGGAACATTGCCTTGAGTAACCTGATTCCAGTACATTTCTTCGCGCGTCATAACCCGTACACGCGCCTGCTGCCCATGGGAAAGACGCCACAATGAGGTGCGAACCGCGCCATAAGCAGGCTGCATATATCCTTCACTCATTCCTTCCATAAGAACAGGACAAACCGCAACGTCACGTTCCGCAAGATGGTTAAGTTTCTCGCGGAGAGCAGGAACGCTGCCCAGAGGAATAACGCTGGGAAAGACAAGATAGGTATGGGGCTGTCCATCGCCTCTGTATTCCTGTTTACGAACGGCATAAATATGATGGGAACGCGCAAAATTCAGATGGGTTTTCTGACGAGGAAACGTGAAACCTATTTCAATAGAGGAAAAATGACCGGACTGGTGCAGCTGTTCTGCGATCCGTTTCTGCATCTCTACAAAAAGAGGATGGTAACGGGAAAAAGCGGGTTTGGATGAAGAACGGGGATCTATAAGGGAAAGTTGTGTGCGTACCATGCAAAAAAGCAGGAGAATAGATTTTATATAACTTACGGACAGGACATCAAAAACGTTTCTTCTGGAAAAGGAGGAGGATTATCCAAAGTAATCGTATTCTAATCAATCTAGAGAAAAAAGTAAACAGAAAATTCTACACATTAGTCAAACTTAACAATCCAACAGAGGATGATGAGAAAACTTAGTGAAAGTATTGGGGGGATGGCAGTTGGAAATTGAGACCGAAATAGGAAGCCAAGAGGAATTTATAGAATCGCTGAGAAAAATACGAAATAACTTTTCAGACTTAATTTTGGATTATGAGATCCTTCATGTAACAAAAGAACATGGACTTAACTATTTCCCAATGGGACCATGAAATTTTAGAGAAAGTCTAATCCCGATGACATTGACGTTCTTGTAATAACTGGCCAAAAGGTGCTTTTTTTGAAACGAGGTTCATTTCAGTCTTCTTTTTTCAGATTCTTAAAAGTTTTAGTAGAAAAGGAGCTCAAATAAACTCTCGTTGGAAGTAGCTAAACAATTACAAAGTTTCGATAATTATTTAAACAGGTAATGAAAAGTAGGGTAAATAATGTTTAATAAGAGAGGTGCATCTTTTGGAACTATTGTTGGGGTTTTTGGTTCTATCTTAATCGCCTTAGGTATTGCTTGGCTTCTTGCGCAAAACTGGCATCAAATACCAGCACCGCTTAAAATCATCATTCTTCTCGGTGCAACGGGCGTAGCTTATGCAACAGGAACAATCCTGCGATCTCGAGAATATTCAGGCATAGCAAAGGCATTGTTTATTTTAGGAGGGCTTCTTTTTTCTTTGAGCGTGTTTCTCATTGCACAAATATATTTCACAAGTTCTGGTCCTCAAGGAATTGCCTGGCTTTGGATGATCTGTTGGGTTGGAGTTCTTGTATCGGCATGTGTTTTAGTTTCTCCAGAAATGTATTGGATTGTTGTTGCTGAATTTGGCATTTGGGTGATCTTTCAAGAAATCGCTTTCTTTGGAAACAGAAATTATATTTTGAGCGCTTTTTTTCTGATTAATGGGGCAGCAATTGTATGTACTGCTATATCTTTAAATTTTTCTGGCAAAAAAGCGGGAATGCCTGACTTACAGAAATTGTTTATTGGTCTTGCCATTTCTGAATTTATTTATTGGGTTGCTCTTCTCTTTCTTAAGGGTTCAACTATTCAAGACTCTGCATGGACGATTTTATCCGCATGGATTATTTTAATGTCTTTAATAATTATGGTGTTTATTGCGTACAATTTTAATTCGTCTTCAAGTTTGTCAGCCTCAATGAGTATATTTATAGCTTGGCTTATGATACAGTACTTTTCTTTTTATGAAAAAACGAATAAAACACCGTCACTAGGGATTTTAGCGTTTTACATTCTGGGTTGTGGAATCCTAATGTATGGTTTAAGCCTCTGGCATAGGGCTGGAAAGCATGAATTTGGAAAAATTTACCAGCATTGGACGACAATTTATTTTCTCATTTTTACGTGCATCCTATCATTTCAGGTTTTGTTGCCCTACATCTGGTCAAAAGATGCAGCGTATACAACAAGTTCTCTGATATTTTTATTCTTTCTGGTATTGCTGTCTCTTATTTCATTAATTATTGGGATTGTAACTTCTGTTAAAAGCGGGAATGTTGAAGTCAAGGAAATCGGGTTTGCTGTTTCATGTATTGTCTTATTATTGATTTTAATTGGTTCGACAGCTCTTGTCGCTGATGAAAAAACCCCATCCTCTTTCGGTGGAAAGGTTGAAAATGTCTCATTAGGCTTATGGGGGGTATGGCTTTTTTCTAATATCATATTTTTGATAATGATAATTGGCATTATAGGTTACGGAACATGGCAGAAACTTCCAAATGTGATTAATCTTGGTATATTCTTCTTTTCACTAGACATATTGATGAGGTATATAGGATTTATTATGGATTTCTGGGGTTACACAAGCCTCGCTTTGATCTTTATTACAGGAGGAATTGTTTTACTTGGAGGCGGGTTTTTAATAGAGAAATGGCGTAGAAATCTTGTGACAAAATCAAAAACCCAAACAAAGTAGCGTATAACAATACAGCCATATGAGAAAATGAACCAGCAATACATGCGCTTAATAATGGTATTAGTACTTGTGGGGGGAATAGCAGGCGGTTTCATACTTTATCTTTCATTCCCTTTATTGACGGGGAAAACGGTTATTTTAAAAACTCAGCCTGTTGACCCTTTTGATTTTTTCAGAGGGCAATATTTAATGATTAATTATGAAATAAGCACCGTTAATTTATCAGAGAATTTTAAAGAGGGCGACAAAGTGTATGTATCATTAAGAGAGGGCGATGATAAAATATGGCGCGCTGATAAAGTAGCACGAACAAAACCAGAAAGCGGGATTTTTATCAGAGGCATTGCGAAGCAATCATGGAGGGGGTTAGCAGTTGAATACGGCATTGAACAATACTTTTTTGAAAGAGATGCGCACATTCCAAGAATGGATTCTGTTAAAGTAAAAGTCGATCGTTCAGGTCAAGCAAGAATTGTGGAGTTGCTTATGAATGGGACAAGTTTGAACATTGCTTACAAAAAACCTAGCTTGACCTCTTAAGATGAGATTACAGTATATTCCTTTATGGTCAGGCAATTCCTGAAAATGTCACAAATACAGACGGCGTTTTTTAAATAATTTTAAGAAATAAGATAAATCTATCGGAGAAGATCCTTGCCAGTTATAGATCCGTAATCGCCGTGAAACCATTCGTTGATGACTTTTCTATGGGAGCGGAAACAAATGTCAGGGAGTTCATTAGGTGCAAAGAGTCGACAGTCTTTGGCGTCATCGCCAGGATGGATAATACCTCCAACAGGTCTTCCGAGATAATGAACAACTGCGTGGTTGGCTTCACCGGGTGCAGGATTACAATAACATAAGAGTTGCTCTAATCTGACATCAATACCGCTTTCTTCGTGTGTTTCACGTGTTGCTGCTGCTTTTGGATGTTCTTTTTTATTGATATAACCGCAGGGCAGACACCATTGGCCTGGAAAAGGAGGAATACCGCGTTGTACAAGAAGGATACGAGAATCGTTCGGTGTTGCATATGGAAACCAAGATCCGTTTTCTTGTTGTACTGCTTTGGTAGAAAAAGGCACGAGAACAGCAGCGACAGGGATAGGATTGTCCCAATGAACAAAGTCATCTTGAGGACAGGCTTGTAATCCGTCTGCGTTGAGATATAAATCTGTTCTACATTGTGGACAATATTGGAAGACAACCATAATAATGGGATAAAGAATGAATTTTTATAGATTGTGTTATGAATTGGAGGACTTATGAGAGGATACAAGATATTCTTCATCAAAAACAAGAACATCGTCAATATAGACCTGTTTCACATCAGCGAAAAGATCGACATGAAAGCGCTGGTTTTTTTCTTTGGAAATTTTTTTTCTGTAGACATTATGTTTTAGCCCTAAGGACATATGATATCCTTTCTGGCGTTCATGGGAAGAAATATCGTTCAATGGTTTATCTTTTGAAATAAAGCGGTTCATACCAAAGCCCATTTCGCGTAAAGGAACACGCTGATCCTCATTCTCTGTTCGTAACAACGCAAGTAATTGTTCAAACGCTTCTGGTCCTTGATGAGAAACAATGCAGCCTTTTTCTATGATGACTTTAAAAGGTCGGACAATAAGCGTTCGGTGGTCAAGTGAAGGAAAACCGTGAACCAGGAGCGATCCATTAACCTTGTCAAGGTGCATGGGTTCGGTAAAGACTTCACCAATGGGGAATAATGTTCCTTTTGTTTCTGTGAAGTCGCCGATATTCCGTTTTGGCGCATCAACATGGGTATCATAAAGAAGACGAGAACCATCTGTAGAAACGATTGTTACAGTTGTACATTTTTTTAATTGATCTATAAGAAAGAGAGACGTTTGTTCATAATAATCCTGATCATACGTCAGTGAAGCAGTATACGTTCCATATTCTTCTTCTTTCATAAACGCAAGACGCACATGTTCAATACAGTAGATATCACGATTCGTTAAATCCAAACGGATACGGTAACTGGAAATACGAAAACTGGTCGATTGAATAAGAACAACAAGATCATGAGGGGAAAGAGCAAAGAGTTTTTCTTTCCATTCCTCTTCTACTGTAGGCGAATAAAGAAGAAGGGATGCGTTATATCCTTGTAAGGCGTATTCGTATGCATCTTTGAGCGTAGTCGTCAGTACACAGTCAGTATCGTACAGAACAAGAACCTTTTGTGTTTTGGTGAGTTTAATATTTTTAAAAAGAAGATCATGAATGTTTTTCTGTAATTGGTCTGTATTCATAGATGAAGAGAAGAGAGGAACTTTATAAAATCAGTTAATATCGTTGGGCTAAACCGTGTAATGCCTGAAGAGCGGCATCCTGGGAAGCTTCGCGTACGCCAAGAAATTTGATACGTATCGGTTGAACGCCATAAGGAACGTCAGCGACATAGCCTTCGAGGGGAGTGTAAGAAACTCTTTCTCCGCGTATGCCTTCTCCTAAAGCAACATCACCAACTTCTTTCTGTGCTTGAGCAGATGAAACAACGGGTACTTTAGGAATACTTGGAAGCGCATGTAATCCGCGGTATGCTCCGCCGCCTTTTAGACTGTCGCTCAATGATAACGTGCGAGAATCACCGTATTCTGAAAAATGGATTAAACTTCCAAGATCAATATCTTTTCTCAAATTAAATCCGCCTTTGGTAATGCGATGCAAGTATAATTCTAATTCGCCCGCATTATCAGGTGTAGAAGCCAAGGTTGCAGCATCAAGATTGACGAGCATTTGTGCATTAAAATGTGTTCGTGTTGCCGAATCAGCATAGACGCGGACAAATTTTGGATAATTGTCCGTGACCATCTGTTTAATGACTTTATTTCCATATTTAGCAACGATTGCAAAATAATTATCTGGTTCACCAAGATCGGCATCAATTTCAACATGAATCATAAATTCTGGAGTAAATTGTTCTTCTGCAGAAGCATCAGCTTTAGGGAAAGGTAAGAAAGAGATTGCATCAATGCGGTTACGTATCATTGGAGATTGAGAAAAACCCATCTCTTCTTGAACGCGTCTATCAAGTGCGCATTCATATTGCGTCATGCGGGTGAGTAAAGGCATTGTCCACGCAACATCAAGATCTGCTTCATGCACAATCTGTGATCCTGGAGCGACAACCGTAAGATTCATAGGAACGGGGGTAACATACGTCACGCCTTCAGGAAATTCTTTTTTAAAGTCTATGCGACGGGCAATACCTTTATTTTCAATACGAACAGGTTCTATCCATTGAAGTCCTTCAATTTGCGCGCGATCACCTTCAAGTGCTTTCGCTACATCCCATGCACGTTCAACTGCACTTGCGCGTTTACTTCGTGCAATTCTTTCTTCTATAGACGCAACTTGAGCCATACGAAAAGGAAAGGAGTCATTATTTTTAAAGCTTTCTATATTTATTACTCGTCAGTGGAATATTTTTTTATGAAATTAATTTTCTCATCCATAAATATTTAAGTAGATTGAAGCGAAAAAGAAGGGATGGAACTTATTGTAGTGAATCATCATCAGTCTTCTCATGATTTCTCTCAGTTGCCGAATGCAAGAGTCATTAAAGGAAGAACAGTAAAGGAGTTTTACAGAAACGCGAAAGAAGTGCTGGATCAGGATGTTGATATGGTTATTTCTGACCAGGATCCGGATGGATTAACGTCTATTATCGTGTATGGATTGCAGCATAAAATAAAAAATATCAGGTGTACACGGAACGTGTTAACAAAAGAGGATGTGCAAAGATTAGAAGCAGACGGGATAGAGAAAATCCTCGCATTAGATTGGTATCCGTTCCGGACAAGTGCCTTAGATGCATTTGAAAAAGTGTATTTTATTATTCCCCAGTATAGCGGGTTGCCGAATGTGAACAGTTCGGAAATTGTGTTCCAGTCACTGGATCCGGAGAATTCGTTCGCCCGTGATATGAGCGCGATCGGCACCGTTTGTGATTATTTGGTGGAAACGGCGATGGAAAAGATTGTAACGGTTGTTCATAATTATCCGACCTTATTTTTTGATTTATTGCCGCTGTTAAAAGAAAATGAAATAACGAGGTATAATGTTTTTGAATCGCGTTTTAAGGAATTAAGTTATATGTTCTGGGCGCCGTTCGTCTTGGAAGGGGAAGAGGGGTGTGTTAAATTTTTACAAGTAATCACAAGTAGTCCGCCGTTTGGGCTGGATGAATTATTTTTAGAGTCGCCACATCCGGCGGTGAATTATTTACAGAAGGGGCTGGATAAATTACAGGCTTTGTTTAATGAGGAATTGCAGCATTTTGAAGCAGAGAAAAAAACGATGGGTGATGTGATTGTGTATCAGCCGAAGAGTGAGGGGAATATCACTGCGTTTTTTGCGAATAATATTACTAATTCCTACGCGGATAATATTCTGATGATTAAAACACCGAATAAGGAGAATCCACAAAAGTGGAAATATTCCATTCGGAGAAGAAATTTGGATATTAATATCGGATTGGTGCTGGAAGAAATGCAGGCAGGCGAAACACGCGGCGGTCATCCTGAAGCAGCAGGCGTTACGGGTGTGAAGGATACGGATAAGTTTGAGTATGATTTTCTGAAAAGGATAGAAAGTATGCGTTTGCGCGAGAATTATAGTTTTATAAAGAAAGAAACAGAGAAATAAATTATATTTATCGAATACAGTTAGATTTCTGGTGGCAAAAAATTTAATTTTATAAAGTCAGTAATGAGTAGGGGAATAAAGCTTTTAATATGGGCGCTAAATGTTTTTTTAAATTCGGATGAAAATTTTCTATAGTCGGTGAATTCTTTAAATTCAGCTGTAATTGAAAAATTATATTCCCCAACGAGTTTTACGACAAATGCAACATTCTGTTGTGATGAAAAGTATTGAAATAATTGGTTTTCGACATTTTTTGGCATTGAAATGAGTTCAATGAGGATGGTATATTGAATAAAAACATCCTGATGAAGTAATAAAGAATAACCTTTAATTATGTCCTTTTTCTCAAGAAATCTTACCCTGTTGATGGCCGTTTGAATGGAGGTGCCGCATTGTTTTGCAAGATCGACAAAGGATATTCTTGGGTCAGAGGCGAGTAAAGTAAGGATGGTTTTATCAATCTCTTTGATAGGGGTTATTGCCTGTTTTTTCGAATGAAAACCCCTATTTGAAGGGACGATATCTCTTTGTTTATCGATTAAGAAGTCTCTTGAAAATAAGCGGGTATCGACAAATTGAACGATTTTCTTTGTTTTGATTAAATCAGGGAATTGGTTATGGATTGCAGATAACGTATCAGAGATATCTGTTTGTTTTGTTATAGCGATGCCAAAGAAGAGGTCATAAAGACCTTCGCATAAAGCGATTTGGGGAATATCGTGGTTTTTTAGAAGATAGTCAATAAATTCTTGCCGTTGTTGATATGTAGATGCTTCAAAGGAAACAAAAACTTGATTCGGGATAACACCAAAATGGTTCATGTTAATGATCGTTATAAATTTTGAGATAATTTTTTGTTCAATAAGGCGGTCTATTCGTTTTTTGACTGCCTGTTTGCTGATGTTAACGCTTTTTGCGATGGCACTGTAAGGGGCGCGGATATTTTTGTCGTATTCGTAAAGAATCTTTAAGTCTAATTTGTCGAGATCGGGCATCGCAGTTGTCATATTCTAAATCCTGGGCTCTAAAACTTTAAAAAGATACCTTTTTTCTTGGATGCTCTTTAATACAGAATTCTTCGTTATTGAAAGTATGGCTCATATTCAGGTGTTAGGGATGGGCGGGACGCCGCAACAGGGGATGGTGAACGGAAAGATTGCGCCTAAATATTCGTTAGAACAGCTCTTGGAGTTTGTTTTTCATGAGGGTATATCTGAAGTGGAAGCAAAGGAGATTATTGGAAAAGATCATATTGATAGTAATAATCTCGATGAAATGGATCTTTTGCATCTTTTTGATGAAGTGTATCGTGCTGAATTAGATCGGGAAGTAATCGGTTCTTTAGTTATTATGGGAACAGATAGGATGGCTGATATGGCTGCCCTCTGTGAATTTGGGGTAAGGCCGGTAAGAAAGCCGATAATATTTACCGGCGCAATGCAGACGATAGAGGATGAAGAGACTGATGCGAAGGGGAATATCAAGAATGCGATGAAGCTTATCAGAAGAATGCATGATGAAAATGTTATTATGGACGGAAGTGTATACGCTGGCAACATCGTCGTGATGGGCGCGTACGGGATATATGCGCATAGTGCTTATAAAATAAGTACGATTGATGATTGTCCGTTTGTTTGTTCTGCGGAAAAACCAGTGGTTTTTTTTAGGGATGGAAGAATGAAGTTTAATAAAGTAAAAAAGGGTACTGTTGGAAAAAATCCGGTAAAAGTATATAAACCAAAATTTGAAGGGATAGGCGTAGAGAATTTGCTGTTTGGTTATAAGCCAGATATGCAGAGATTGTCGCAATATGAGGCGATTATATATGTGGGTACGGGTGATGGTAATATCTCCGGAAGTATGAGATTATCTATCGAACGTCTCGCACGTGAACATTATATTCCACAGTTTATCTGTTCTAGTGTTCCTATACGGAATACCGTATCAAATTATGAAGCGGGTATAGTCCCGGATGGTGTTTGCCAGAGTGTAATGCCTGTTCATACAACATATGCTAAACTGGCGGTGATATTGGGTTCGGTAGTTTCTCAAAATAGAAAAGAAAAGAGAGATTATGTTATAAAATCGTTTAAGAATAATTTTTCTAATGAATTCTTGCACATAGGGGGTTTATATAAAAATTATTCTAATGAAATATAAACTAATCGCGTTTGATATTGATGGAACATTAGCGCCCAGTGGGAAGACGTTGGGGGAAAAAGAGGGGGTATTGCAGATGATTTCAGAGAAAGAGTGTTATCGGAGAAAAAAAGAGTTTCCTTATCTTCCATATCCGCAGGTAAATGAAACGCTTAAAAAATTAAGGAAAGAGGCGAAGCTCGTAATTATTTCGAACGGGAATGGAAACTTACAAAGAAATAAATTATCTATATTAAAAATTCGCCATTATTTCACATCCCTGCTTATTTCAGAGAATGTATGCAGGGAAATATATGGAACAATAGAAAAGCTGAATGAGGTGGAAAAGCCGAATAAGTTCATGTTTGAAAAGGTTTGTCAAGAAGGGGGCGTTAATCCAAGAGAATGTTTGTATATTGGAAACAGGGACAGTGATTATATGGGGGCAAGGAATGCGGGGTGGGATTTTCTGAGGATTGTTGATCATCGGTTTAGGATGGGATTAGAAGGACAGATAGCAATTGATAAAGATGAGTTTATGAAAATTATGGAATATCTATAAAAAATAATTTAATGCCACAGCGTAATAATAATGCCCATAACAACGATAACGATGAGATCTAATAAAGCGCCTAGAAAATATCCTTTAAATGGTTCGTCTTTCCATAAGACGCCGCCAATCGATTCTGGGACGTTAAATCCAAGCCAGACTAAGAAAGATATTTTCAAACTGCTGAGAAGCGTATAATTATTGACATACGCCATGATGACGGCCAAAGCAAATGCGGTAACGACATTAAATACAATCGTGAAAATATAGGCGCGTGTAGGATGACCTTTGCCGGTAGATTTCTGTTTACTCATTTTGTAAATAAGTTTGCCAAAAAGCGCGTACCAAATGCCGCCAATAGCAAAGGCAACTAGACCTGCGACAAGAACGGCGAGATGATTGATTGGGGGAAACATACACGTTTATTGAGAGAGTAAGATATAAATGTTTCGAATGACTAATCCTTTCTTGTCATAAGCTTTATTAAATGGATATAGCAAAGATGCGATATGGTGGTTCCATCGTTGCATCGTTTAAAACGGATTTATATTTTGGGAACGATTGGGAGTGGGAAGAGTACACTCGCGCGTAAGCTTTCTTCTGTTTTGAAAATAAAAAAGTATGATCTTGACGATATCTTTTGGAAAGAGGATTACGATCACAAGCGTGATGAGAATGAGCGTAATGGGTTATTTCATAAGGTCTGCATGAAAAAGAAATGGATTATTGAGTGGGTTTATTCGCGATGGATAGAAAAAGGAATTCAGCGGAGTGATCTGGTTATATTCCTTGATCTATCTCTTCCTGTTTTGTTATGGCGTGCCACGATGCGGATGCTCAGAAAAGAAAAAAGCAAGAAATTGGGTAAAAAGCGGTACAAGGAATCATTGGGGAACTATATTGGTCTTGTGCGTGCGATTCTTAAATATAAAAAGAAAAGTCATCCGGGGTATTACAAACATTTGGAACTTATTGGCAAGCATAAAGTTCCCGCGTATCATATCCATAATCAGAAAGAGCTTGATCTGCTTTTTAAGAAATTGATGAAGAATTAATCCTCTTCCTCTCGTACGCCTGGATTATTTCCGATAGGGATTTATGTTGTATCAGGACTATTGCTGTATTGTTGTAAGAATGTTTCTGGTGTCAGTATGCGTATTCCTTGATATTCTTTATGTTTCAGGAGGTGATTGTCTTTTGTGATGAGGTAGTGAACCATGCCATCAACAGCGCATGCGATAATCTTGTTATCAGCAGGATCATCTTTGACAATGTCAATTGTTGTGTGTGGGATAATGATTTCTGCGATCATACCAATGCGAAGTAATGCTTGTTTCATCTCGAGATGTTTATCTTTGATCTTCTGTTGGATATCATCATAATTGAGAACGCGCGCGTATTCTTCAAGGATTTCTTCGGAGAGGACAAGCACAAGTTCTTTCTTTTCTACCTTGTCTATAATTTTTTCAGAAGCGCCGTGCCAGAAGCTTGCGGAGATGAGCACATTCGTATCAGCAGTAATGCGGATCATTTCTTTGTGCGGGCGCGATGAACAATATTTACAACATCTTCTTCTTTCAGTCCTGCATGCTTTGCTGCTTCTTTGAGGGGTTTGGTGATTTCTGCAAAGGTTTTTGTGCTTACTTTTTTGATGAGTAGGGTATCGTTTGCTAAGACAAAGAGTATTTTGCTTCCTTCTTCTAGTCCCATTTCATTGCGGATAAGCGAGGGTATTGCTACTTGACCCTTAGAACTGACAGTCCCCATTTCTACGAGTTCAGTCATAGTTGTGTTCCTCCATATCTTACTTATAAGATATAGCTTACTTAAATATGTTTCTGTTTGTCAATATTAAGTGAATCTGTAAATGAAGTCTCTACCTGATCAGAGATCTGAAGTAAATTTATCTCGGAATAAATGTTTCTTTAATAATCTGTTATTGTAAAAATAGTTTAGGTATCTTTAAATATTTTTCTCTAATGAAAAACGTATGGCTGAAATGCACGATCGTATAAAAAGGATGGATCAATTTTATAGAGAAGGTTCGGGGGTGTGTTCATTTATGAGTCCGGAGATGACGCGTTTTTCTTTGGTTCCCAACAGGTATACAGATGAGATAATAGGAGTTCCTTTGCTTGCGTGGGTAAAAACAAAACAACCAATGGCGCTTACATATGTTTGGGAGAATGATCCTGCGAATATAGAAAAAGAAAGAGAAGTGGCGACGACAATGTTTGGTGATCTTCTACGGATATTGGTGGAAGATGAAACAGGATCGCGGATTGATCGTCAAGCACTCGAACAAGAATTAAGGGAAGTATTTGCTCCTGACTCTATTGTTCATCCGCATCTGGGGTATAAAAGGGAAGGATTTTATAATATTATTATGGGACCTCGGCATACATCACGGTATGCTCCTTGTTTTAGTATGGTCTTGACGAGAATAACTGATGTACAAACGGTTCATGCAGAAACGGCGTTAAGAATACGAAGAGAAAGTGAAAAACGTATGGGAGAAACGTACGATGCAAATGCGCTTTTTATTAACCCGCATAAAAGAAAATAATCATTTTATGAAGAAAAATATTATTCGTCTTCCGTTCGTACGCCAGGATTATGATCTGTAGTACAAAGGCCGTCGATGTACAATGGAATTGGCAATCATAGGAAAAGAAAAAATGTTATAAAACGTTTTATTTGAAGATTTCTCCGGTTTCTTCGCTCCAGAAGAGAAGATCAAGATGTTCTAACGGAATATTGCTATTTTTTGCAAAGGTTTGCATCTTTTTTTCAATGGCAAAATATTTTTTTGGGGTTAATGTCGATGGGATAGAGCGTATTGCTTTGTAGGCAACCAGATTTTTTAAGATATGTCTGTCTAAGATAGCAAGATTTTCCCATCGTCCAACGTTCCGTAAGAAATGACTTGCTTCTTTGTAGCCTAATCCTTTAATATGTTTGACTAAAATTTCACGGAGAGTAAGGTCAGATGGAGTTGAGCTAAGTAAGGCAGTAAGTGGATTCTTTTTGCAATAGGCACGTGCGGCAAGAATGTAATTCGCTTTATTTTTATGGAAGCGTACGCCTGATTTGACAAGAGCATTGCTTATGTTGGTATGATTGCCTTTGAAGAGGAGATTTTCTTTTTGTAAGGTTTGAATCGCAAGATCGCATGCGCGTGCTTTGGATTGCGGCGTACAGAGACAGAAACAAAGTTCTGCAAATAATCTTTCTTCTCCTTGCTTTCCTGCGCCAGTATACCGTGCAAGTGCTGCAGCAAGATCATTTTGTTTCTTCTGATGTTGTGTTTGGAGGTGTTCGATCATGGGTTGATAGTGCTGTTGCTAAACATATGTTAAAAATTCTTCTCGGGACAGCTGTAAGTCGTGTTTGACAATTTTATTTAAGAGTCCGCGATCAATTTCTTCTCCGCTATGGTTAGGAATGACGGTGGTTCTGCCATCTGGATGTTCAAAGAACATGTGGCCTCCTTCTTGTCGTTTAAGTTCAAATCCGAGCTTTTTAAGAATCTGAGTCATTTCGCGCGCGTTTAAGAGCGGCAATTTGCTCATTGTTTTATGCCTCAATCTCGATTTGTTGGAGTCCTAAGAATTTTATGCCACTGTCTGAAGGTTTTTTTGATTTTAAATAAAGAGCAATTGCTTCTTTTGTGCGTTTGAGAAGTTCATCCATTGTTTTTGCCTGCGTATGGCAGCCGGGAAGTTCAACGACATCAGAAAGAATATATCCATCTTCTCCTTTTTCAATAACAACATGAAACGTTTGTGTCATAGAATACTGAAGGTGATGCGCGTTTATAAATATTCCGTAAGAGTATTTGTTCAATCATTGGTGTGGGAGACTAATCGTTTTATGAGTATAAGTAATTAATCCTTCTTTTTCTAATCCTTTGAGAAGATGGTCAAGAAAAACAGGGTCAGTAAGCTGGTACGTTGTTTGCATATAGTTTTGTAATGCGGTAATAGAAAGTGTGTGTTGTTCGCGTAAGAGTGCGAGTATTTTGCCGCGATAATAGCGTGTTGATCCAATAAAAGGAACGATTTTTTTCTTTTTCGTAGCGAAAAGGTGTGCGCGTTGTTCTGGTGGTAAGCGTCGGAGTTCTGCAGTAAATGTACATTGTGACTGTAGAGGACATTTGTCACAGGATGGATTTTTTGCGGTACAGCAGAGGGATCCGAAATCCATTAACGCGTTATGCCAAACAGAACTTTGTCCTTTTGGTAATGATTTTTCTTCAAGATTGCGTAAGGTTAGGTCATATTGTTTTGGTTTTTCTGGTGGTGGAGAAAAATACCGTTCCAGAATGCGTTTGATATTGACATCAATGACCGGAACATCTGCGTTGAAAGCGAACGATGCGACCGCGCTTGCGGTATACGGTCCAATGCCGGGAAGTTCTTGAAGTAAAGTAAGGTTATTTGGGATGTTTCCGTTATGTTGTGCGACAACTGCTTGGGCGATTTTTTGTAAATGCAATGCTCTCCGATTATACCCGAGTCCCGCCCAAGATTGAATGACTGCCGCTGGCGAAGCGTTCGCTAGATCTTGAATTGTCGGAAACTGGGTTAAAAACGCGTGATATTTCGGGATGACGCGGTCAACTTGGGTTTGTTGCAGCATCATCTCGGAAACAAGGATAGGATATGGATTTTTTGTTGTCCTCCAGGGCAGGTCACGTTTATTCTTTGCGTACCACATCAAGATCTGTTCTTGAAAAAATTGCGCATCAGGCATAGAAGGGGTAGAGAGTAAGAGGACTATAAAAAAGTTCGGGTCGCGGCGTCCACCTTTTAGGATGATGTGGGTTCAAACTGACGGTAACGCGGACATGAACTTAAATGTATCTGCGCGGTCGGGGCGCTTTCATTTATGTCCAACGCCGAGCACATTACTGCGACTTTATAATTGCAGGATGCGAAGGCGTATTATGGACCAACAAATTAATGGATATACAAAAGGCATTTATATTCAGTTAGGCGCAAGAACACTTCACTCCTTTAGGTCTGAGAGCATTGCGTTATCTGATCTATACTTCTTGATCAACAATCAAAAAAGGAGCGTAGCGTCAACAGTTCAATTCGCGTGACGCTCAGGCCCTTTATTGCTGAATAGTTCACATTATACTATAAGCCATAAGTTTTTAATATTTTTATTCCCGTTTGGGAGTTTCATTATAATTCTGCGCCAAAAATACATACTGTCACTGCATAAAACTTATAAGGGCTTGATTATACCCCAATAAAAATATGATGAAAAAAGCGCTAATCACAGGTATCACTGGCCAGGATGGTTCCTACTTGGCTGAATTTTTACTTAATAAAGGATATCTTGTTTACGGTCTCGTGCGAAGAACATCAAACTTTAACAGAAAACACATAGAATCATTGCACGATCATCCAAATTTTAGTCTCATTTACGGTGACCTCTCTGATTCATCCTCTATCAGTTCTACTCTCTACCACATTATGCCTGATGAAATCTACAATCTCGCTGCGCAAAGTCATGTTAAAATAAGCTTTGCAATTCCAGAATATACTGGAGACGTCAACGGGATAGGTGTTGTCCGTATTCTTGAGATCATACGAAAAATAAAAGAAGATCACCAGAAAAGCATTAAATTTTATCAAGCATCGACTTCAGAATTATTTGGTAAAACTTGCGAATTTCCACAGCGCGAAACTACCCCGTTTTACCCCAGAAGCCCTTATGGTATATCAAAGCTTTATGCGTACTGGATCGCAAAAAACTACCGCGAAAGTTACAATCTCTTTACGTGCAATGGCATCCTTTTCAATCATGAATCTCCCAGAAGGGGGGAAAATTTTGTTACACGAAAAATAACGATGGAAGTTGCAAAAATAAAAACAGGAATGAAACGCTGTATTTATTTGGGAAATCTTGACGCAAAAAGAGACTGGGGTCACGCGAGGGATTATGTTGAAGCAATGTGGCTTATGATTCAGAGTCAGATTCCTGACGATTATATTATCGCAACAGGAGAGCAGCATAGCGTTCGCGATTTCCTGGAAACCGCCTTTGAAGTTGCGGGTATCCCTGTACAAAGTAATGGAAAAAAAGGTGCTGATGAGGAGTATATGCGAACAGACACAGGGGATATCGTCGTCAAAATTGACGCGCGTTACTACAGACCTACAGAAGTTGACTCATTAGTCGGGGATTACACAAAAGCAAAGCATGCGCTTGGATGGCATCCGAAAATAACATTCAAAGAACTTGTCAAAGAAATGATCGATGCGGACATTCATTCATTGAACCATAAGTAAGCTTTGTTTTGAAAGTCAAAACGTACGGAAAATGTAACCAAAAAGCAGGTGTAATGAGAGAATTATAGTCAAGGATCAAAGTAATTAATGATGTATTTCTTAGAATAGCCTAATCATCGCGTTTAAACAGGTTTTAACATTTGATGATTATTAAAAATTAAGGTGTTTGACTATATTTCTCTAATAAGGTTATACTTTAATTGCATAAGGAAACAAGTAAAAAAGTATATCAAAGGCGAATTCAGGACAGCGCCCCATAGTAACTAAACTTTTGTGTTTTATCAAAATAAGAATTGCTGAAATTCCTGTATTTGAGCCTTATAGCCCATAAACCTACACAATAATCCAAATTAATGTTTTATTTTTGAACATGAGCTAAATCATCAATATATCCTCTTCTTTTAATATCGGCATAGAACTCATCATATACCTGTTGTATTCTATCCATCATTGCGCCTACATTTTCTACCATCTTATTTCCACACCAGATAACATCTGTCTCGTCAGCAGTTAACAGTTCACGGCGGATGGTATGTTGCATCTCCTCTTCTGTGCCTCCTGTTCGTGTATGGTCAACAACCCTGTCAAACCCCAGATAATAATCTACTGTAGAAAGCATAGTTACATCTCCCTGTTCTGCAGGATTATCATACTCCGCCTCCAGCCAAATCCAATCATTCAACGCATTTTGAACATATTCCATCAATTTTGTCAGATACGGAAATGGTATTTCCTCTGTATTATAACCAAATAAATCAGCCAACGCACCCACCTCTGTTTTGCGTACGTATTCCGGTGTCTTTCTCGTATCTTCCGCGATAGCGTGTATAATTGCTTCAATATTCATCTTAGTGAAACTTTATGCGATTATATAAACCTTCCACAACGTTAATAAACCCATTTTCAATAAAAAGCGTTATGCAAAAATGGTTAGCATTCATAGAACATTTTATCGATAAAATCATTCCGTTCTTTCTTATTATCCTTCTCGGTATTATTGTCATTGATATCTTTTTTCCTGTGATCTCAGCGAAATATCAGATAGATATCGAAATCGCTGATTATGTTATTATCGCTTTTTTTATCGTGGATCTGATCTTCAAATACCGCCGCGCACGCACCATCCCGCAGTTCATCCGTAAACACTGGATTGACATTATCGCGATCTTTCCTTTCTTCCTGGTATTCCGCTTCTTTACCGGATTCATTGATTTTTTCGAAACCTTTAAAGGAGGGCTCTTCCAGGGACAGAAAATAGTCCATATCGGCGCAGAACTCAAGGAAATAGAAATCGGAGGAACGCTGGAAAAAATCGGCAAAGAAGTCACGATCGTTGAAGAAGGAGGAAAGATTACCGAACTGACCCGCGCGGAACGGCTTAGTCGCTTCCTCAAACCCTTGACCAGAAGTTTACGCTTCGGCAAAGCGACCACCTTTTATGAAAAACCCACCCATGGAAAACGGCACACACATTAACATTACGACAAAAAAAGGAAACTACGAAGGGATTGTTATGCCCTCTTCTACGAAAGAGACGCTTATCCTTAAATTATCCAGCGGCTATAATCTTGGCGTTAATCGAAAAGAGATTACGAAAACGAAAATATTGCCTTTTATCAAAACAGAAGAAACACCTGTATCAATGAAAACGCAATCGCGTCCTGGTTTGAAAAACGTCCTTATCCTGCATACAGGAGGAACGCTCGCATCCAAAGTCAGCTATCAGACGGGCGGCGTTATTTCGCGGTTTACGCCGGAAGACATTCTCACGCTCTTTCCTGAAGTGAAAACCATTGCCAACATCCATACCCATCTCATCCGCAATATGTTCTCGGAAGATATGCGCTTCGCGCATTATAATCTTATCGCCAAAGAACTTGTGAAACAGTATGATCAGTATGACGCGTTTATTATCACGCATGGGACTGATACGCTGCATTATACTGCGGCGGCGTTAACCTTTATGCTGGAACATCTGGGAAAACCTATTATCCTTGTCGGCGCGCAGCGCAGTTCTGACCGGGGAAGCAGCGACGCTGCGCTCAATCTTGTGTCTGCATTACACTTTGCGACAAAAAGTGTGTATCATGGGGTCGCGATCTGTATGCATGAATCAACGCACGACAATACCTGTGTCATTCTCCCCAGTTTACACACCAGAAAAATGCATACGTCACGCAGAGATGCGTTTCAAGCAATCAATCAAACGCCAATCGCGCGCGTCAGCAGGGATGGAACGATCAGTTTCTTGCAAGCACACCAGCCTGCACAACCAACGACTCATGCGCCAAGTTACAAACCGTTCAAAGAAAACCTGAAAATTGCTATTATAACCAGCCACCCGAACTTTATGGCAGCGGAACTGAACGCGTACAAAACATTTGATGGTCTTATCCTTGCCGGCACAGGCTTAGGGCATTTTCCTGTGAACACGATTGACAAAGAAACCAAAGAACATACAAACGTGCTAAAAACATTAACGCGCCTTGCGAAAAAAATGCCGGTTATTATGACCAGCCAGTGTATTTATGGAAGGGTGAACATGAATGTCTATGACAGCGGACATAAAATCCAGCAGGCAGGCGTTCTAGGGAATCTCGATGATACGCCCCCAGAAACCGTTTTTATCAAACTTGCCTACCTGTTAAGCACGCAACCTAAGAAAAAGATTATGCAACTGTATAAAACAAACGCACGCGGCGAACACCACGATCGTACACCCTATCAGGATGTTCATACGCTCTCCTGACTTTCCCCATATACACTGTTGATTCATCATATACATCTTTCGGAGTAATATCCTGTGGATTTGAATCATCCCCTTCATTATGTTCTGGCAGCGGAATGATAATTTCCAGACGCGGACGTTCAGAATCGCGCTGTCGCTCTAACTCCTGCTGCCGTCTTTTCAGTTCTTCAATTATAAACGCGTCTAACATAACGATATATTCTTATACAAAAGTATATAAAACTAGCTTTTCGTATATGCGCTTGTCTTTTCAGAATATATTTACAAAAGCAACAACAAAATGAAACTCTCAAAAGAGATTTATTCTATAGTAATTGGCATACATATGTATCCCGTAAACTTTCAAAACGGTCTGTAAACACATTAAAGTAAATTTTTAGGATTCTTTTGTATGAAAATAAATGTCGTTAGTTATAACTTTAATCCTTGCGGAGCAAGCACATAAAGTCTGCCTTCAATTTTAACAGCATTGCCATTTTCCAATAATTCTACTCTTTGTTCAAGAGGGACATTTGCTCCGTTATTTTTTTCGACTGACGGCGCCTCCGGCGCTACTGCAACAACCCAACCACTGCCGCCAAGGCTGCCGCTGCCGTTCAAGCCGTAGTCGCCGAAGCCAAGGTACAACACACGGCCACGCGGAGTGTTCGTATCAAAATCATCGGAATGCCAGACGCCAATTCTGTTTCCATACACTTCTTTATGTTTTGCTAAGTACGCTTGTGCGATTGCTTCGCCGCCTAAGAAGGGAATGGTTTGCGGATGTTCTAAAGCAGCATCAACGCTTATTAGTCCTGAACTTGATTTTCGTAATGTATCATAATCAACAACGAATACTCTTCCGTTGCCATCTTGTGCAACTAAACTATCAAATGCTTCTTGCGGCATTGCACCTGTGCCATTTTTTAATGTTCCATTTTTAATAGCGTCTCTTATGTTTGCTGGACTGCTAAAGTAATGAGGAACGTGCGCATACACGACAACGTTAGAGCCCTTGCTCGTTTTTCCCGTTGCTTTTAAACTTGGTGGGGTATACCACTTTTGCCATAGTTCATCGCTTCCGATTCTTGCTACTGCTAATTCTGGCATGAATAATGCTTTGTATCCTTCATTCGTTGCTTGTTCGAAAACGTCTGCAACGCCGGTGCTTGTATCTGAGTAGAATGGTTTGACTGGCTCTTTTGGAGCTCTTTGAACGTAAACGCCTGTTGGTGCGCTTCGTAATGCATCTCTTGCGACTTGAATTGTTTTATTGTCCATTTTGGGTTAAACCTCAATATTTTAATATAAAAAGACAATGGATTCTTATTTATAACCATTTCTATTGATTGTTACTGCTAAGTGATACTATATAAAACGATGAAAACCACCATTGTAAGCCTATTGCTAATGATTGTATTAATCCCAATAGCTTACGCTTCCTTCGATTGTTCTTTAACTTCCAATGTACAACAATGTCAAACGATACAAAACGCAAGTTTAAATCAATCGCAAAAAGAAATCTTATTCTCAGGTTTAGTGTATAATGCTCCAATTGCGAATGTTACCAATTCTATTTACATTAAGGATGCATGGATTTCTTTATCAACAATAAGCTATAACGCTTAACCGTTTTTCCCTGACTCACCACGTCTACTTCAGGACATAACGCAACAGACTGTTTTTCTCCTTTCCGCATAATAGCCGTCAGTTTCGTCTTCTTTTTTTATAATTCACAATTTAGGGAGCCATGTTATTCTTGTGAAATATACTGCACATAACAAACTAACAACAGTCATTCCCCTGCATCCGAAAATAGACAAAGGAACACTTCTTGAAATTATCCGCCAAGCAGGCTTAACTAAAGGAGAATGTATCGTACTTGCTTAAGAAATTATTATAGCGAATGCCTATTCCTCACATAATAGACAACAAGATGATACATCGCGAACAACTCAAACGCGAACGGAATATACCCCAAATATCCTAATAAGGGCATTTCAAATATTTTCACAAACCCGACAAAGGGAATATGGTATACCCATTTGCGTAAAGCCCAGTAATTCCAAAACTCCCAGAAAAAACCACAAATTAACCCCGCAACCGCGAGTGTTATCGGTAAGACAAATTTTTTCTGATATAACGAACCAGCAATCGAATGCTGCCCATGCAGGTAATTGACCGGGTCAAACAAAAAGAAGAAGGTCACCCAGACCAGCGGAAAAAAATATTGCGGCCAGACTAAGGGGAGAATTAACGTGATTATCCCTGTCACGATCATTCCGTATAGAACATTAACCGGCACTTTCTTTTTTTGCGGATGCTGCATGCGGCTAAAAATATGTTTGACACGTAACAGTTCCGCAACCTCAAAGACTGCAGGCAAGACTGTGGAGAATGAAATCGTCCGGAAAACAATCTGCCCTAACAGCGAACGATGCGGCATCCCGCCACGATACGTCCAATTTGTCACACCAATATTCAACGCCTCAAACAGCCACCAAAATAACGCGGACGAGACTAATAAAAATACAAACTTTTCAAGATTGTTGTTTAATAATGATTTTTTATGGAATTTCAAGACCAACGCGTCCAAAAATAAGATCAACCCGAACCACGCAAACGGAAAATATAACGACGCAAACGGTTCTACTTTAAAATAAAAATTTACCTCCACCAGGAGCATGAACACTAATCCTAAAAATCCGTACCATCTCATGTATTTATTAAGAAAAAAGCCTATTAAAAGATTTCTATGCGCTACTCATTCAATTTTCTTATTTTCTTTATAACTGCGTCCTGATACAGCCGGAACGCCTTCCGATTTTCTTTTTCATATACGTTGCAGGAACCGCATTTTAAAACCGATACTTTGTTAAAATTTTTTGGCATAAAAATACGGTCAAGATACATTCTTCGTAAATTTCCAGGACCATCTTTCTGATAGACCGCGACAAGATGACTGCATTTTCTACAAAGAACATCAATTAAACGGGAATAGTTCCCTCTATTTTTTCTCCATGCATCTCTTCTGAATGCAAATATCATTTTTACCCGCTGTACTTTTTAATGAATGCGACTACTTTCATAACTTCCACTTTTCCCTTATATTTCTGCATTATCTTTCCCATTAACGCGTTAATAGACGCCCCTTTATTTTCCAAAACAACTTTTTTAATTTCTTGTTCGATCTCATCATCTGATATTATTTTATAATTCTCAGGATCAAAACTTCCTTTCGTTATATACTCAACTAACGCTTGCAGCGCAAAATCCTTCAGGATCTTTCCTTCATTAACTAAATGAAGCATAAAATTTAATTGCGTCTCTGAAACATCCAACTGAAAACGCGTTTTCAACCCTTTTGGGATATCCACTAGGAAGAACGCAATATATTTCGCTTCCAATTTCGGAAAATCACGCACATACTGGTCAATATTTATTTTTCTCTTTAAAATTTCACGCGCAAGTTCAGGACTTAGTTTATGTTCTTCCCCTAAACTTTCCACTTCTTCCGCGACTAATTTTGGCAAGACAATCGCATCCAGCATGTTTTGCAGTAAAGGCACAGGGCGTACATCTGTTTCCGGATACAAACGCGCAGCGCCCGGCATCGGACGTAAAAAGGACGTCGTAAAATCCGGCTCTGCTTTCCGTACATGGCCGTCTGTTTTTTCTTTTTTCTGCAATACCTGTTTCTGCCGTTCCATTTCAAACTTAATCACTTTTGGAATACTGTACAAATCCTGAAATCCCTTAATTTCGACACGCTGATGCCCGTTAATACTTAAATTCACATCCTGACGGATACTGCCTAATCCTGTTTTAATGCCTTTTACTGAACGCAAAACCATTCCTAGCAATCCCGCAGTCTCTTTCGCGTGTTCCGGTGACTTTATATCAGGACCAGTCGCGATTTCCACTAACGGAATCCCTAAACGCGAAATATTATATTTGACATAATCTTTTGTTGTCTCCACTTTCTTCGCGGATTCCTCTTCCACTGCAATCGTCGGAATAGATACTTTCCCTAGAGACGTTTCAATATACCCGTCCAGCGCAATCAACGCCGTTCTCTGAAACCCGGAAACATTACTCCCATCAACAACGACTTTCCGCATCACACACACAACATTCACAGGTTTCGCGTGCAGCAATAACGCTACTTGCAATGCGATCTGCAGCGCCTCTTTATTCATATCCGACGGCGGTTCTTCATCCATATCCACCAGACAATTCACCTCATGATAAGATTCATAGACAAAATATTTCTTTTTTTGCTCTTCAAACGCGGCAGCGGCATCTGTTTTGCCTAATTCCGACGCAGACGCGCGTAACTGGCGCGTAAACATAAAATCAGGCGGGTCATTCTTAATCATCGCGGGACAGCCGCAGAATAACTTTTTACCCGTCATCTGCTGATGACACTCGAGCCCTATACGAAGCCCGATTTTCTCATATTCATTCTGTTCTTTCATTTCTTAAACGATCCTGTATCAGGGATATATAATCCTTTCCGATCAGAACCTAAAAAGGAGGATACAAAGTTTTATAAGAATCCATTTATCTAAGATACCAATGCGGCACGAGATAAAAACAGAACAGTTCTTCCAGCATGGCATTGAAAACTACGGCACATTCCACGGCAACTATCTCAATTTCGGCTTATGGGAAAACAACATCACTGATTATATTGCTGCCTCTGAAAATTTATTGACCCGCGTCGCCACAAAAATAGAACTCAATAAGAAAGCCCATTTACTTGATGTCGGCTGCGGCATGGGCGCCCAGGATCTCTTCTTCATGAGAACATTCGCCTGCAAAAATATTCAGGCATTGGACCTGACAAAAAAACATATTCGCCTCGCGCAGGCACGCAACACGTATCCCAATATAACATATGCCCCGGGAAATGCGTGTATCCTTCCCTATCCTGATCAGCAGTTTACCCATATTATCGGCATAGAGGCGCCTGTTAATTTTAATACGCGGGAAACGTTTTTCAAGGAAGCGTACCGTGTTCTCAAAAAGAACGGCAAAATCGGGATCGCTGATTTTACACTCACGCGCGCCCCGAAGAATATTATTGAACAATCATGCGTACGCCTCTGTGCATGGCTCTGGCATATTCCCCCCGCAAACAGAAATACGCATCAGCAATACCAGGAAACCCTGGAAAAAACAGGATTTACCGACATTACGATCGAAGCAGTGGGGCATCATGTCTACAAGCAATATTATGACGAACAAAAAAAGGTCAGAAAAATCATGGTAAACATCCGGGGATCCCTTGTTACCCATATCGGCTTATTCATTGACTATCTCACCTATCACCTGTATCGATCAGGCAATATTGAATATGTCCTTGTCAACGCAAGAAAGAGATAATCAGGCGTTATGTATGTTTCTTGACGCATCAGTACAATTATTTTTCTAACTGGTTCATAATCCCCTCTTCAAGTGCCTTTTTTTGGTATAATAAACCTAAATATTCCCTGCGATGATCCATATAAAATATCCGCGTTTGTATCCGTACTTTTTTCTCTGCATTCCCCCCTCTTTTGATAATTTCTTGAGCTATATGACTGTCCCACTGTACAGGATCCAGATTTTTTGGGAAACGGATCTTCAAATCTCGTGCCATGGACTTTTTCCAATCTTCATTCAGCCGCACAAAACCCGCCAAGACCTCTTTCCCCTCCTGCTGCAGTTCTTTTGACAGATTTAATCCTTCGACTCTGTTCTCTGCCACCTGCAGCAACGAATTCAATTCCAATTTTTCTTCCGGATCAACCCAGAGATCAGCTTCAAAAGAATGAATAAAATCTAACGTCCCTGTTAACCACTGCCGAAAGTTATCAATCGCATTTAACATCTTCTTTTTTAGAATAATCCCCTATAAATAGTTTTATTTTCTCTTTCTCTCACTTACTGGAACCGCTTCTTTACGTTCAACCACATACGCATCAAGAACCATTGCAAGATTAACTTCCCTATACGATGATGGAGGCGGATTACTTCTTGCACCTTGTCCTCTTACCGATGTAAACATCACTTGATAGCCACCTTTATCGTCTGATTGAAGAGCCCAATAATATCCAATAACACAATGTAAAACATCTGAATCTCGATATTTTATATCCATCTCAATTGCTGTTCCACAATCCAATGTTCTAAAAAATTCCTCAAGATTAGTCATCCTATTCGTGTATGTTTATCCTATAAAAGAATTATTATTATCGAATAGCTATACTTCTTTCCCACCTTCATAACAAACTATAAAACAATAGAAAACTATTACTTCAGATGCACGCGCCGAAACAACGCAGTCCATGGATCAAAGATATTCATATTAAAGCAATCGATATTGTCAACAAGAACTTTTCTGGCCATACGCCGCCAAGTGTTTTCGTCGGCAGCAAACTCTGGCCAAAAGCAAATGTCGGTATTTTAAGTCCTTTAGACAGTAAAGTCGAAGCACCGAAATATGATGACTACCATTATTGGTACAAACAAGGATATGATATCAAACGCATCGTCGAATTACGCAGCAATCTCATCAATTCCCGTTTTGAAACACATGTTATAGACGTACGCAAAGATCATCGCTTCTTAGACCTAGCACAAGAGATTACTATGACGTTTCAGCCGGTGAGTATTGACGTGGAACTGAAAAAGAAACTGCAAGCGAACGTCAAACTTGATCAAGTGCATCTCCCCTTTGGGCCTGTCGGTGATATCCAAAATATCCGCGCAACAGAAAATATTACGATCAAACCCGCGATTGAAAAAGTGTATCAAGACACAGACTTAAAAGCGGTTGACGCGATACGTACATTGCATGAAAAAGGCTACAACGAACACCAGCTCACCCAACTGCTGAGTATTGGCACACTTGGCATGAAAAAACAACGCACCTTAGTACCCACACGCTGGAGCATCACCGCGACCCATGATATGCTCGGAAAAGACCATATCAAAGAACTCAAACACGCACAACCCATTATTGATCATCAGCTCTACTTTGGCAATTATTTTGGCAACCATTACCTTATCTTTCTCTTTCCAAAACCGTGGAGTTATGAACTCTTTGAAAGTTCCATGCCAGATCATCTGCCCCATCCTGACACGCCCGTCTATACTGCGACAGACTATGAAACCTACGATGGACGAAAGAAATACGCAGACAATACCGTTGGCGGTTATTACTGCGCACGCTTAAGCCTAGTTGAATACCTACATACGAAGAATATCCAAGCAAGCGCACTCCTCTTACGGTTTGTCACGAGCGAGTATTCGATGCCTTTAGGAGTCTGGGTGACCGGACAAGCAGTCGCAACGACCTTACACACACAACCCTACTATTTTACGAACAGAAAAGATATGCTTACCTTTGCGAAAACATTGATCTTGCGGAAATTCGGGTACAATATTGACAATCTCCTACAACAAAGCAAACTCCTGAAAGAAGTCAAAGAACAACAAACATTATCCCAGTACTCATAAAAATTCTGAAAATTCCCTATTCAATCAGAAAGAGGGGGAATACACTTAACAATAACTTAATAAAAACACTAAACAGCCCAGTACTATGGAAGAAGCTAACAAACAAATCGATAGATTTATTCCAGCAAATAACTTAAATCTCGTTGAACATATTGAATAGCTTTAGGAAGTCCTTTTTGTAATCGCGCTATCAGTGGGTTAAATGCTATATCATAACCTTTTTCCCCGATCATTTTTAAAGCATATAATGACCCCTTTTGTATGCCAAGAGCTTCTTCTCCAGTTAGTAGGCCAATAAACTCGATAATTTTTTCAATATTACTTTCATCTCTTACATTATCCTCCCCTATACCAAAAGCTAAGTGCATTGCAAGTCTTTCTAAAAGATAATTTTCACGAGTATCTCCTCCGCCTCTTTGTTTTTGATATAGTTCTTGACCTTTAATGAGTGCATCTTCGACCATTGCATCGTTTACATCACCCCAACTTTCATAATAAACCTTATCAATCCATGATTCATATTCTGGTATTTTCGGAGATTGCACATCTTGATGCAAATCTTCCGCAGGTTTTTCTAAAAGTTTTGATAGTTCTCTAAAGAATTCTTCCCTTCTCCTATATGTTTGAGATGTTTTTTCACCATCTTGATGGAATGGTAAGTAAAATAAGAAAAATGAAAAGCGATTTCCTGTATAACTAAAAATATCATTAGGTTCTGGATTTATTCTAATTAACTCACTAATAGGCAGATTTCTATCCAATTCTTTAAGAATATTCACATAATCTTGAGTGGCTTTCCATTGAGCAAGAACGCTTTCTCTTTTTTCTGATGAAATGCCATAATTTTTTTCTCCGTTCATAGCTTGATTAATTTCACTTTCAAGATCTTCTAATACTTTATCTAAGTTTTTACCAAGCCAAAAACAAAATCCTAGATCATATACTGGAGCTCCATACCCTTGCACAAAACCCCAAACATGACCTGAGAGATGACGAGTTATGTCAAATGTTACATTTGCATCTCCTTTGGTATCAGACTTAAAATATCTACTAACCCCTGAGTCATAAAGTAAATTTGTAATCACGTCATATTTAGTATTTTCTGGAACATCATCTCTAAAAAAGTGGAATAAATGCGAAACCTCATGTGGTTTTAACATATCATCAATTGAGTGTTCTCTAGGGGACATATCTGTTTAAGACATTGATTTATATATAAATCTATCCATAGATACTACTACATAGATGTAAATTTAATTTTAGCGAACATCCTGAAATATTATCTGCTTCGCAGTTTATCTATAAAAAGCTCGGACTCTCTACTTTTCGGAACGAAATCTGCCAGAACTTACGCAACTTGCGGAGAGTTTAACCTCATTATGCCTAATTCAGAATTCGGGCTAACAAAGAAAGGAGCAAAAGAATTATTCTATAGATCGAATCATTTCCTCTCCAGTTTCAGGATCATCAAAATTTGCCAAATAACCTGTTTGAACAATGCTATCAATAACCTGCTTTCGCAATGCATTTAAAGAAGCGAGATAAAACCATCAAAAATGAATAAAGAACTCATGAGACAATTTTTCAAACCTGACTGGAGAAAATTAACGGTTTTAGCTATATTCTTTTTGATAGTCTACGCCGGTCACATCCAAAGCTGGGTATTTAGTGGAAAGGACTTAGGACTGCCAAAACCTCGTTTTTATGACATACTTGAATCAGTTCCTTTTTGGGAAATATGGATGTATTTACTAGTGCCGATTTTTATACTTACCGGGGGTGCTTTCAATTCAGTTCCATTATGGGTTATTTGGATCATTTATTTAATTTATTTTTATGCACTTTCATGTTTGATTATCTTTATTCTGGATAAATCAAGAAAATGATGTCGCACAATCATCTTCGCCATACAGCACATAACCCGCATTATGTATTTTTCAGAATTTTATCTTTTTCTTATCCCATTTTTCTTCCATGCTTTCAGAATTTCCAGAGCGGGCATTTTCTTTTTCAGGAGAAACGCAAGCAGCGCGCCGCCGCCTAAACTGACGTGTGAAAATTTCTTTCTTGGCACCAACATCTTCATTGCTGAAACCGTATTTCCCCCGCCCGCGAGGGAGAATGCGCGCGTATGTGTGATTGCTTCCAAAAGCGCTTTCGTTCCTTTCTGTAAGGGTTTTTCCTCGTATGCCCCTACTGGCCCTTTCATATAGACTGTTTTCGCTTTTTTAATGATCATGCTAAATGATTTGATTGTTACATCCCCGATATCCTTCACCATCTCCTGCTTCACTATTTTCTCATCTTTCACAAAATCAACATTCATCCGCTTTCCTTTTTTATTCACCGCGCCATCCTGCATCCAGACAATGTCCTTCCGTTCCAATAGCCGTTTTATTCGGGGCAGATACATAAAATCCCCCTGTTTTTCCAAAAGCTGCGCTTTCTTCCCGATATTGACGCCGTGTGCGATTAATCCCAATTCGCCGACACTGCCCGCAACCAAAAACGTATCAACCCCCTGCATATCCTCCACTAATTCAAGAACATCGTCTGTTTTAATACCCCCGATCACAAACACAAACGGGCGCTTCGGATGCTCAATTTTTTCCAGCGCGCGCAATTCTTTTTCTACGACGCGGCCGGCAATATTCGGAATTCCATAAAATCCCACCATGGACGCATGACTCCGGTGGATAGTCGAAAAGGCGTCCTGCACATAGAAATCAAATAATGGCTCTAATCCGGCGACAATACTGCTTTTCGCATGCTCTTCCGGACTTTTCTCCTGCGCTTCTTCTGCAACCGCGCGTATATTCCGTAAGACCAGGACATCACCAGGTTTCAGCGCATGTACCGCGCCCACCACTTTCTGTCCATACACCTCATCCACATAGTTTATTTTTTGTTTTAATTCTTTCGCTAAAAAGACCAGATGCTCATCCAACTCCCGGTAATCCTTTCCGCCTAAACGACCTTGATGCGCTAACACAACCACTTTCGCTTTTTTCCTAACTAATTCTTTTATTGTCCGCGCATGCGCAAGCAGCCGTTCAGAACATTCTATTTTCCCATCCACAATTGCGCTATTGATATCAATACGAATCCCCACGACCTTACTCTTGACATTGACATCATCAAGCGTCAGAAATTTTTTCATCGGATCACATCAGCTTCAGCAGATCAATCATACGGCAGCTATAGCCCCATTCATTATCATACCAGCCAACCACTTTTACCATTTTTCCATCGACTTCTGTCAACAAGGCATCAAACACGCAGGAATACGGATTGTCAATAATATCTGTGGAAACTAATGGTTCCTCCCTGTAATCGACAATCCCCTTCAGATGATACATCGACACATTCTTAAATAATTTATTAATCTCTTCCACTGACGTCTGTTTTTTCACTTCGCACGCAAAATAACATAAGGACCCGTTCACGACCGGGGCGCGCACCGCAGATGAATGTAATTTTCCCTTCAGCGCAGGCATGATCTCCTGAATCGCTTTTTCCGCGCCTGACGCGGTCGGCACTAAATTCACCGCCGCAGCACGGGCACGGCGCAGATCCTTATGATTCCCGTCCACAATATTCTGATCAGCAGTATACGCGTGGACCGTCACCATAAAACCACGGTCAATCTGATAATTATCATGCAATACTTTCACCATCGGCGCGAAACAATTCGTTGTACACGACGCGTTGGAAATAATATCATCTTTTTTTTTATTATACTCATGCTCATTGACGCCTTTCACAAATGTTTTAATATCCGGTCCTTTCGGCGGCGCACTCAATAATACCTTTTTCGCACCTGCTTGTATATGCTTGCCTGCCAGTTCTTTTGTTAAAAACACGCCTGTACTCTCGACAACCACATCAATGTTCAGCTGTTTCCACGGCAGTTTCTCCGGCTCCCGTTCACTTAACACCTTGATTGTTTTTCCATTAATTACCAACGCATCTTTTTTTGTTTCTATTTGCACCGGAAACTGGCGATGCACAGAATCATACCGCAGGAAATGCGCTAAATCTTCCACTGAGGTACTAGGATTGTTCAAAGCAATGAATTCAATATTCCGATCCTGAAATCCTGCGCGAAAGACCATACGGCCAATACGACCCATCCCATTAATCGCGACACGCACCGTCATTTTTCCCTCTTCTTTATTACTGCAAAAATGAGCTATTTAAATGTTCTTATTTCACATGCTTGTTCGGTCTTCTGAAGTTCGCTGCGCGTAAAACCTTAAAATTTGATGGTTAAAACAGTTTTGAACAATTTCACGAACTCCCGTCTTTTCAGATCTTTAAAAAAAAATAAGAAAATGAAACTCCCAATCGGGGCAGAGCCCCTGGGTATTAAACCCAAACGGGAATAAAAGATTGAGCTTAAAATCTTGGTTTAAGTTTCATTTCAGAAGTTTCATATCCTCTTTTCGCACTCACTTGTTTTAAATATTCATAGGTTCTTTGAACAAGTGAACCTGTTGCTCCAAGGGGACAAAGAGTAGCATCTACTTTTATTATGTCTCTTTCTGAAAGGGCTGAATAAAGCTCAAGGCCTTCTTCATATTGTACAATAAATCCGCCTTCTCCAGCAGATTCAAAACCATAAGTAATTGGAAATCTCTGATTTGTAACACCCCCTGTTTCTATGCGACCAATATTTTCTAATCCACTTTCTTCTAATGCTCTCTCTAAATTTATCCGAAATGTGGGCATGCCCTCGGCTTCTGATTTTTTGATTCTGAATATTCTTGTCATTGTATAAATGGAGCGGGTTTATCTTTATAAATGTTTCGGTTATTTTACTACTTTTAAGTTAATTATAAAAACCTTAAAATTTGATGGTTAAAACAGTTTTGAACAATTTCACGAACTCCCGTCTTTTCAGATCTTTAAAAAAAGAGTTCAAGCTTTATATTCAGCTAGGCGCAAGAACACATTAACGTGATTTACGAAAAACAAATTACTCGATTTGGCAATTCAGCCTGAAAAAAACATGAAACATTTATATTCATTCAACTTCTTTTATCGATTATGAAATGGATTTACAAAATAACTTATCCCAATGGTAAAATCTATATTGGAAAAGATTTAACTGGGACATTCAGATATTTCGGTAGCCCCGATAGTAAACTTCTTGAAAAAGATTTCAATGAAACTGGGAAGAAAAATTTTACTATTAGAAGAGAGATTCTTTGGCAATCGGATGAAGCTTCTGATAAAGAAGTTAATAAAAAAGAAGTTGAATTAATCTTAAAATATAAATCAAATGATCCAGCTATCGGGTATAATCAATGGCCTAAGCTGAAGAAATAGATTTTTCCAGGCTGAACTCTTTCGGATTTTCTACGAAAATTATCGATCATATTGCATTCTCCTTTGAGTTGAGCCGTATAACACAGATTAATTAGAGTCAAACACCTTAATTTTTAATAATCATCAAATGCTAAAACATGTTTAAACACGAGGATTAGGCTATTCTAAGAAATACATTATTAATTAATTTGTCCTTGACTATAGAAATATTTATTTGCTAAGCATTTTCAATTGGATCACAATAATCTTTTTAGATTAGAAGTTTATCCGAATCTTATGGATGAAAATTCATTAGTAGACTTAGTTGAATTAGTAGACTTAGTTGAAATGACTGCCAAAGCTAGAAAGGATACCCCTGTTCCAAGAGAATATATTATTGACGCATTAGTAAAAATTAAAAGCGGAGAATGCGGAGAAATAGAAAAATATCCTTCAGGGCAGCCTTCATTAAAAGGAGTATATGACGTTGCCTTAGGATTATATGAAACAAATCAAACAAGGCATTAGCTTCTTTTGAATTTTAAGATTTATTTTTACTCTTCTCCAGCCCTGCCCTTCGTTTTTTCGGGATATTACACTCTATAACTAACGACATTTATTTTTATACAAAAGAATCCTAAAAATGAGCCTTAATGTGTTTACAGGCGGTTTTGAAAGTTTACCCGGTAAATTTATGCCACTTACTATAGCTGCTATTGCTTCAATAACGCAGATTTGTATTGATGATAAACAGAGGAATTTTTTTATTTTTATAATTTTGAATTTCCTCAATTTTTCTTCATGCCTTCAATTACATCTTAGGTAATCCACCACCATAATCTTAATAACAAAGATGACGTAAAATCCTCTGGAAAAAAAATGAGCGCAACGATCATTGTCGGAACACAATGGGGTGATGAAGGGAAAGGAAAAATTGTCGATCTCCTCGCGCCAGACTATGATTATATCGTCCGTTACCAGGGCGGGCCAAACGCAGGCCACACTATTCATCGGGGCGGAAAAGACATTATTCTGCATCAGGTTCCATCCGGCATTATGCACCCGCACACAAAAAACATGATCGGCAACGGCATGGTTCTCAACCTTGAAGAACTCCTGCAAGAAATGGATATATTGCGTACGCTTGATGTTACGTTTATTGATCGTTTCTATATCTCAGATCGCGCCCATATTATTCTGCCTTCCCATATTTCCCAGGACCACGCAACAGAAAAAGAACGGATCGGCACCACAGGCAGGGGCATTGGACCCGCATACACGGCAAAAGTCAGCAGAACAGGCATGCGCATGTGTGATCTCCTTGCTTCAAAAGACGCAGCTTTCGCACAAGCACGGAAACAGCTCGCCCCATATATTACCAATACCGCCTTACTTCTTGGGAACGCTCTGAGACACAAGAAGAATATCCTTCTTGAAGGCGCGCAAGGCACATTCCTTGATGTTGATCACGGAACCTATCCCTTTGTAACATCATCCAGTGCAACTGCAGGCGGCGCCTGTACAGGAAGCGGCATCGGTCCGACAGCGATCACACGTGTCACCGGAATCATGAAAGCCTACACTACCCGCGTCGGTAACGGACCATTTCTCACTGAATTAGGCGGCGCACGCGCAGCAGAATATTGCAAAGAAGGCGATGCTCACGGCGCACAATATGAACAAGAAACATTTCCTTCTGCAGCAGAACTTTTCACCGAAGATTCTTTCTCCTTTGGTATCGGCCTACGCAAGAAAGGAGGAGAATACGGCGCAACTACCAAACGTCCACGCCGCACAGGCTGGCTTGATCTTCCCATGATCCACTACGCGATCAACGTGAATGGCATCAGCGATATTGCCCTCACCAAACTTGATGTTCTTGGCGACCTTCCATACATTGACCTCTGTACCAATTATCTTCTTGAGGGAATATCTATCCCTTATCCCACTGATCCTGCCGTACTCGCGCGTGTCATCCCTCACTATGAACGCTTTCCCGGCTGGGAAGGATCCCTCAGCCATATCCGCCATTATTCCGACTTGCCTAAAACGGCAAAAGAGTATATCACTTTCATTGAAACCTTGCTTGATACCCCCATCAGAATAATTTCTGTCGGCCCAGAAAAAGACCAGACCATACAAAAAAAGACCATGGCAAAAAAGTAGTTATAGGTATTATTCCTGTATTCTGCTATGACCCCCTCCCTGTTCTTTTCATTCTTTCTCTTTATCACTTTTTTTGGGAACTTTCTTATTATTGCTTTTCTTAGGGGATTTCCCGCGTCTATTTACATATACATTATGTGAGTAATATTCTCGCCTGCGCCATTTTTGGGTGTACTATTGGTGCATTTATCTTATATTACTGGAAGAAAAATTATTTGAAAAAGAAATAAAAATTTATAATTCTAAATCTTCCCTACATCTCTCCAAGACAAAAACCATCACTCTTGTTCCGATTTTTGCAACTTGGTGATCTTCCAACGTATTAAATTCAAGAGTCTGCCCCTTTCTCCTAATGCCTTCATTAACTACTGCCATCTGAATCCCTCTGGCAATAAGAAAAGCCATATATTTTCCGTAAGAAAGATACAAATTCTCTTTTCTAGTAATTCTTCTCAATGATTGAACAAAAACATTTTCTTCTTTTGGTTCATAAGACATACCAACCCCATTTCGAATTTTTTGAGTAAATAGTGGTGCAATATTACCAAAATAATCATTAGGATAACTTCTTATTCTAACTATTAACCTCTCAATTAGTCTATTTTTAGGACTAGCATAAATTACTATTTTATCACTCCTCTCAACCATAATTGGTTGTAAATTTGCCCAAAATGGAATCTTAAACATTAATGGTGCTTTCCGATTTGGTTTTAATCTTGAATAAAATAACATTAAATCAAGAATTGCATCCTTAAAATGTTCTAATGTTGGATTAAGATAAATACGAACACTACATGAATCAATAATCTTTTCACTAACATCCTCGTCTGGATTCCAGGAATAAAAACGAACAAATCCGTCTTTCTTTCTATCAAATTCACTCTTGAATATTCCCAGAGAATTAAGAGCGATCATTGTCTCTCTTAATTTTCCTTTAACAAGTATTAATTCTTCTTCTATCGTCTCTCTAGAATGAGAGTGATAATAACTGTAAATATCTGATCCCAATTCTTCTGGATTTTCAAGACTATAACTCTTTCTTCTTCTTCCCAATAATTGAAAAATTAACTGAACATCTCTTCTTATTGATTGTATAAACTCTGGTGGCAAACTCATAATATTATTAAATTTAGAGTATCTCTTAATTAATCTTACTACCCGCAAAAAAAGTCTTCAAAGTTGCAAGCCAGTATCAATTCCAAACAAAGATATATTATTTATCAAAAATCTCTATCTACCCATGGTCATTGTCATCTTTGGAAATAAAGTTGCCCAGATCATCTGGAGTGAACAATCATTCGCATTTATCATTGAATCACCAAAAGTGAAAGAAAGCTTCATGAAATATTTTCATCATTTCTGGAAAAAACCATCTTAAATATCATAAATAACCTATTAAGTTCAGATAATAATCCATTTTGTTCATGTAATATTTCTTCGTAGCTCGCGACGCTCGCGACATGGACGCGCAGCAATTATAAAGGGAATTTCATTCTTTTTCTCGATGGAAAACAAAGACTTACGCAATATGAATAACGAAGAATTTCTTTACGTTTTTACTTATCTCAAAGAGAAAACTTTCAACTTCTCTGAGATCAAACCAGAACTTCTCATTGAGAATAATCAGTATTTACTTATTTTTAGAATTATCTTAAATCTTGATCGTAATCAATTCGCGAATATTCTTGTTGTAACAAAGGATTACCTTCGATCTATTGAGGCTAAAAGACGTACTATTGAAAAGATGTTCATTGCTGAAAAATATACAATGATAATTCAAGTTCTCTTCTCTCAAGTTCATATTGATTATGATCAAATTTTAAATCGTTTTCGACAATACAAAATAAAGCAGGATCAATGTTACAAGAGTGATATAAAAGAATTAGCTTCAATTACTTATATGAGTGAAAGTGATTTCTTTACCTATTTTTACCAACTTAAAAAAGATACAACTGATTTTACCATAATTACCCCCTCCCTTTTTATGGAAGCACCGCAATCTCTTGTTATCTTTCGTGCTATTCTTGATCATAGTCAACCATCATTTTCTAATCTTTTGTGTATTAATTCCAGAACATTACGCAATTATGAAGCAATCAGAACCAGAATGTCACAATCGTTCGCTCAAAAAATTTCTGATGTTATTAAAACACATTTATCTGCTCTTGAGCAAATATCGTATGATAATTCCCTTCATAACTTTAGAAAATTTAAAAATTTCTTCGGCAATAGAAATTTTCCTTCTCTGCAAAAGAGTGGACTTAAATTAGCAAAACTGGTCAAAACAGATTCAGAAAATCATGTTGAATCTATTCTAAAAAATATCAATTTGAACTATTCTCGTAACTTTGATCTTCAAACGCAAAATAAAGTATACAGCGTTGATTTTGTTCTTTTTGATAAAGAGCATTTCCCTATTGCCGCAATAGAAGTCTTTGAAACAAAGCAGAAATTTAAATCACTGCATCATCGGGTGCCTCGGATTGATCATCGATTTCAGGCTATGAAGCGAGCATATCCGCATATTAAAACCATATTAATTATTCAATTTAATCGACCTATCATAAAAGATTATGTAAAACACCAGATTGTGCAAGAACTTATGAACACTGATTTTGTTTTGATAAATAACGAAACTGATCTGCTACAACAAATTTGTACTACACCCTGCGCCCCCTTTTCCCGCCTTTACGTTTCGCCCCATCGTGCGGCATCGGTGTCACGTCTTCAATAATACCAATCTGGAATCCCTGACGGGAAAGCGTACGAATCGCCGCGTTTGCGCCAGGACCTGTATTTGCTGGACCATTATGGCCACCAGGGGCGCGCACTTTAATATGCAACGCGGTAATGCCTTTTTCTTTTGCCTGTTCTGCTGCGATGCGCGCTGCAGCCATAGCGGCAGTAGGAGACGATTCTAAACGGTGCGCTTTCACCACCATCCCGCCGGACGCTTTTCCCAGTGTTTCCGAACCGGTTATATCCGTAATATGAATGATCGTATTATTATAACTGGAAAAAATATGCGCGATGCCCCACCGTAACTGGGAACGCTCCATCATTGTACGACTTCAGCTCCCACTGTTTTTTCAATGATTTCCAATTCTTTTAATTCCTTGATTTCTTCTGGAACTTCTTTGACTTCATTTTTTTCCCTGTTCTTCTTTTCTTTTGACCGTTCCGGATGATCCTCTTTCGCGATGGTGGAATTAGGATTAAACGCGATCATGAATTCTATGCCGTGCGGAACAAGGAATGAAGGAACATCCACTTTTTTTCCGTTGATTGTAATATGCCCGTGTGTGATAAACTGACGCGCCTGCGTTGGGGTCAGAGAGAATGCTTGTTTATGAACCAATGTTTGTAAACGGCGATCTAAAATATTTCTTACATTTAATGCAAGGACTTCTTCAAGTTTTGCATTTTCCTGCAATAATCCCAGATGTGATAACCGCGCCATCATCTGCTTTTCTTCTAATTGTCCCTGTTTTGTCCCGCGGTTACTGATCAAGACTTTGGTTTGTGTCGTAAATTTACGTAATACCGCGCGTGCACGCCAAATCTCTTTTTTGTTTTTTAACCCATACTCTTTCTGTAACGATGTTTCTTCCGCAATGCGGGACGCGCGCCAGGGATGCGACGGACCAACATATTTTTTCCGTAATTTTCTTGTTGTTCCCATCTTTACTTCTTCTTCTCCTTTTCCGCAGTCGCATCCTTTGTTGCGGCCGCCACCTTTGCTACTTTGGTTTTCATAACGCCGACAGCGCGACCCTTACGGAAGTGACTTCTTGTACGCTGACCGCGGACGGGCTGCGCGATTGCATGACGCATACCCCTATAACAGCGCATGCGTTTCAACCGTTTCAAGTCGAATTCTAATGATAATTTAAGATCAGCGCCGGTCACATGTATATCCGCGCCTGAATCAAAATCTTTACGACGATTCACCAGCCACACGGGAAGCGCACCCTGTGTTTTTAACAATTCTTCCACTTTTTTTGTTTCTTCCGGCGTAAAATACCCTGCTTTCTGCTCTTTTGGAAATTGTAATACATTACAGATGATATGCGCGAGACTGAAACTAATCCCCCTGATTTTTGTTAGGGCCTGCACCATGGGCTTGTTTCCATCCAGGTCTGTTGCAAGAACTCGTAAAAACGGTTTTAATTCCTGTTTTGGTGTCTCTGTCATTTTCTCCGCATAGATATTATAGCACTGTAAAGAAGCGATAAAGACCGCATTTATAAATGTTTTCGTTCTTGAACGCTGTTGAAAATCCCGGGAATGAGTCATCATCAGGCACCATAAATAATCTTTTAGCATTTGTTCTGCATTCTATTGATCAAAAACAATGATCCCGAACCCAATACATTTAAAGGATTCAATACTTTTATGGTTAGATAGTCCCCATTAAAAACGCTATTTTTTCGGTTTCAGAAAAATATCTTAACTGTAATAATACTCGCCTTTCGCGCGCTGCTCCTGATCTAACTGAGAACCCGGTTTATTAATACGCGGACGAAATGTTTCTTTATCCCGTCTATACGTAATATCCAAACTTTTTAAGACCCGATTCATGCCTTCCCGTTTTGGATAGGGACCAAAGACTTTTCCTTCTTTTCCAGGGGAACCTTCAAAGACGAGCATCGCGTCTGCCAAAAAATCAATAAACTGGATATCGTGATCGACAATCATCGCGCTGCAATTATTTATAATCACAAAATCTTTGATAATACCGGCGACATTCAAGCGATCTTCGACATCAATAAACGCGGAAGGTTCGTCCATCATAATTAACTTCACTTTCGGGTTTAATGACGCGGCGATATGCATTTTCTGCAATTCCCCCCCGGATAATTTTTTTATATCGTTTGTTAATATTTTCTGGACGTTTAATTTTTCCAATATGTTTGTCTTAAACCAGCCGCTGTCGACGAAACCCCCTAATCTTAACCGCAAATAACTCTCGACTGTACTGTCAATATCCCCGTCTAAATACTGCGGCTTGAAAATAATTTCCCCAATCGCGAATTCCGCATTATCCGGCTTTTCCAATCCAGCCAACATTTTTAAGAACGTACTTTTTCCCAGCCCGTTTGCGCCCATGATTGTGATGACTTCACCTGCGTGAATGGTCGTTGGTGTGGTGATGACTTTGAAATTTGTGAAATGTTTTTCTAATAACGGCATCTCAAACGCGACATCTTTACCTACGACCCGATCCATCGGCGCCGTATTAAATTTAATAGGGTAGGAACGGAAACGCATATTCTCATCCGGTAAAAATCCGTCTAAATATTCGTTAATGCCCCGCCGTACGGATTTTGACTGCGAAAAAATACCATACGCCGCAGGTTCGCCATAAACGACCTGCATCTCATCACAAATATAATCCAAGGTCGCGAGATCGTGATCGACAATAACGATCGCTTTCTCTTTCGCTAACCCCCTAAGAAGACGTGCGACTTTAATTCTGAACGTAATATCCAAGAACGAGGATGGTTCATCCAGAAACGCGACATCGAAATCCTTGATTAATGTTGCTGCAATCGCGACACGCTGGAGTTCGCCGCCTGAAAGTGCTTCGACATTTCTTTCTAATAATGGCTGTAATTCCAATGCTTCAATAACTTCCTGCAAGAGATTCCGTTCGTTGACTTTTTTCAGAAGCGTATGCACCTTTTCCCCTTTATACGCTGCCGCCAATAATTCAACCCGCTGCGGCTTGTACGCTAGCTGCACTTTCTTTACCTGTAATCTACGGAAATAATCACCTAACCAGGTTGTTGAATATTTTTTAATAATTAACTCTGCATCCCCTCTCTGCTTATAATCGCCTAAATTCGGCATTAGATTCCCTGTTAAGATCTGTAAGGCCGTACTTTTCCCAATGCCGTTCCTTCCAATGACGCCGACAACGGTGTTTTCTTTCACGCGCGCCAAGGAATACAGGCGAAAGGCGTTCGCTCCAAACTTCTGTAACGGTTCTTCATTTAACTCATCAGGAATTTTGACAATACTAATCGCTTCAAACGGGCATTTCTTTGCAGAAATTTTATGCATTTCCGTGACTAACTCTTCCGCGATCATTGCCTTGCCCGTGATTTCACTTAAATGAAAACCAACCAATTTCCCCTCTTTCTTATTCAAGGGATCATACTTCATGCATTCGTGCTGACACTTCAGCGGAAAGCACTTCTGATTGTCGACAATCGCGATAACTTTCTTCATTATTCCCGTTATTTTCTTATCTTCTTTATAAATTCTTGGAATCTTCACTTTTATCAGACTATCCTCTTCTTTTCATAAAATGTCACTGTTCCGCTTTCTGAAACTGATTTCTTCCGGGACGCTTTTACCATAATTTGTGCAGCATGCGCCTTCAACATATTTTTAAGATCTCGTGAGCACTGGAATAAAATACGCATTCTTATAAACTCGTACTTTTTCCATCTTTTCATGACACGTGATGGAAACCTGACAGATGCACAAAATGCAATGATTGAGGCATATGCCCTGGCGATTTTTGAGTACGGTTCCTATGCGGCGCGATCGGAGGCTTTGTATGGTGCAGTATTGGAAAGAGATCCTGCTCTCAAACCTTATCTTGATCTTTTTCGCGAAGAAAGAAAACCGCTTGATCAAAGAATGCTTGATTTCTTACAAAATGAAGAAAGACTTTTATAGTTTTCTATCTTGCTTAGATACATGCTCATAAAAATCCTCTCAGAAGAAGAATGTAACATCGTGCAGGAGTATCTTAAAGCGGTTACTATATATGGTATTAATTCCCTCGAAGCATATGAAGCCTATGAAAGTGTACGTATAGAAAATTCTGCATTAGTAAGACATTGTGACGATATACGGGAATTACACAGGGATCTGCCGCAGAATTACTGGAATACGCTGGAAGACGTCCTTCCCCCTGTTGCAAATGACGAAAAATGATTATTATTATATAACGCTCTTCTTTTAAAAAAATATGACGTTAAAATGAAATAATTTTCCCTATTCTCTTTTTACTATCTTTTCTTTTATAAATTCTTGGAATCTTCTTCAAACAACTGATTTTATACACAGTAATAGACGTTCATATGGGTACAAATACAAATGTTTATAAATATGTACCCATATATAGAAGTATGGTTTATCACGAAGTACGGGACGTTAACGGAAAGAAGCAGCATTATCTTGTTTTTATTAAACGAGAAGGCAATAAAACCGTGAAAAAAAGCAAGTTTATCGGATCAGGGAATATTCAAAAAAAACAGCTAGAACAATTAAAAGAGGAATTTGAATTAACTATCGCTGGGAGTATTTTTTCTGAGCATCTTTCAAAAGAACAGCTTATGGAAGTTGAGAAGCTCAAACAATCTTATCATAAAAAAATAAGCTCTTTAAGCAAAGAAGAATTCGAGCAGTTTGAAAACACGTTTTTTACAGAACTTACCTATGACAGCAACGCCATAGAAGGCAGCTCTCTTTCCCTTGAAGATACGCATCTTGTCATCAATGAGGGCTTAGTTCCCAAAGGAAAAACTTTACGAGAGGTCAATGAAGCAAAAAATTACATAGACGCAATACGATTCATCAACAGTTACGATGGTGATTTAGATGAACCGTTTATCCTGAAACTACACTTCTTCATTCTTAAGAATATCTCTGAACGATTTGCTGGAAGATATAGAGAAACATCCGTCCGCATTTTTAAAAGCGACGTAAGCTTTCCTGATGCCTCAAGAGTCCAACAACTTGTCGGCAATCTTGTTCATTGGTATAAGCTACATAAAAGCAAGATGCATCCTTTTGAATTAGCTATTGTTTTTTCTGCTACATTTGTTTCCATTCATCCATTTATCGACGGTAATGGCAGAGTCTCACGCCTTCTTATGAACTTTCTCCTGAAAAAGAAAGGCTATCCATGGATCAATATTTATATGAAACATCGGGCAGAATATCTTCATGCAATCAGGCAGGCAAATGATGAAAAATACACCCCTCTTTTAGAATTCTGCATCACTACTTTACGAGAAAATCTTAAAAGTTTTCATATTCTTGACAGTTAATATGGGTACAAATAACATACTATTAAAAATGTACCCACATACTTTTCTATACTTTTTACTATCTTTTCCCTTTCCTTCGTCCATTGTTTCATTAAGAAATATATACACTATATATACATCCTATATGCATAATCTTTAAATATATCCTCGCTATTTCTAATCTTTGAGGTGATTCCAACGAACACACACACAACAGACCAGTTTTTGCCTGAAGAGCACATGAATTCCCAGGGGAAAAAAGGACTCCAGAAAGAGATCAGAGACTATCTGCGCACCCACGACCGTTATGCATTTGAAACAGAGCTTTACCGCAAGTTCCGCATTCCTCCCGTGATCGTAACGTCAGACCGTGAAGTTCTCTTCCCTGAATAAGGGGGGCTTTTTTTCTTTTTCCTTCCATTTTAAATAGTTCCACTATTCATTTTATCTATGACCATTAAATGCGACATCTGTCATGAAAAAATAGAAACACTCTACTTAGAAAAAATTAATGGAACATATCTACGTAAAGATAAAAAAATGAAAACAGTCTGTAACCGTTGCCAAAAGAAATTTAAAGAGACGGTACAGGCACAGATTAAATAACGCCCTTGTAGCTCAGCGGCAGAGCAAAACAAATCGCTCAGTTGCTTCGTATGAGCCTGAGAAAAAGCAATAGGCCGGGGGTTCAAATCCCCCTAAGGGCTTTCTTCCTTAAGGTATACGTTACTGGTTTTATGATTTATGGCCAGAACCACTTCCACCCTTTTGGTAATCGGTTCAGAATGTCTCTGACTTGTGTTTCTAATTTATTGATCCGCTTATCAAGACCTTGTATTGTTTGATCTACAAGTGTGATCTTATTGTCGACTTCTACTTTTGTATAGGTATTATCAATCTTTTGTTCAAGAATATTTACCTGTTGTTTGACTGCAGTGATCTCCTGTTCGTTCCAGGTTTGTTTTTGTGTGAAAAGATCGTTGAGTACTCGAATAGTCTGCCGAATGTCCTGCAGATCTCGTGTATGCATATCCGTACGTGATTCTAAGTTTTCTGCACGATGGGTCAGGTTTGTTAATTGGATGCTGAGTTCTTGAATATATTTTTTTCCATCCGTTATAGTTGTATTAATATCAAGTTGTGTTTGTTCTTGTTGATCCAGTCGTTTAGTATGATTCGTGTTTTGTTCTATTAAAATGGTGATCTGCTGTTGTAAGGCGTTAATTTGATTTGCGGTTTGATTATCTTTAAGTTTGATAATTTCCTGATCCTGCAAACCGACCCGCGTAGTAAGCGCGTTTACTTGGCTTGTCAGATCCACTATTTGTTTTTTTAACATTTCAATCTCCGCGCTTACATTTTGTGCAGGTGAAGGAGGTGTTATTGTCGGTCCACTAATCAGGACGTTATCATAATCTGCATGAATAAGACCATTCCCTCCTGTGAGGACTTCCATCCCAAACTTCGCAGGATACGTTACTTGACTTGTTGTATACTCGAACGTTGTACTATCAGGACGTTTGAAAATAACTTTTGCTTGACCGCCGCTTAAAAAGTTCACGGTCAGATGCCATGTTCCCAGTTGATTCCCCACTTGACTTACCCCATTCCAATAGCCGATATCTCCTGAAGTCGCACATCCGCCACAATTATAACCATCAGGACCCATACGCAAATCTAACGGTACGCCGTTAATAACAGGCTTGACTTCTTGATTGCCACTCCCAGAATTGTAGAATATATCCAGTTCAACACTTTCTCCTACTTGAAAATCTCTTTTCACCGAAAGAACCGTCGCCGCATCTCTTGCTTGTACCTGCGCATTATGATAATTCTTACTTCCTGTATCAATAAGAGACTCGTCTAAGAAACGCGCACTTGCCGCTTCCTGCGCGTTTGAATGCTCAATTGTCCATTTGTTTGTATCTAAAACGCTTCCCGAAAAATCATCCCATACCTGCGCTCCTGCAGATACGGATATTATACCCAACAAGAAAATAGTGATAAAAAGGATACATTTTTTCATAGTTCTTTTCTACGACACTTTTGAATACTACAGAGAAAGACTATTATGCTTATAAGTATTCCTGCGTCGCAATGATTGCATTTTTTTGAAATTTATTTTACGAAAAATAAGAACTTTTTTTAAATTTATGAAGAATCAGACTAAAAAATTGACGTTGCGCTCAAACGCCGCGCGGGCTTACGGACGGAGAACTTTCTGATTTTCTGCCACATCTGCATCCCGCATGACCTGTAGTCCTCTTATAGTATAAATTTTTGCTTTGATCATACTTGTTCAGCTTCTTGAAGTTGATTTCTTGTGGAACGTTCTTTCATTGATTTTTAAAACCGCATAAAGCTTGAACTCTTTTTTTAAAAATTTGAAAAGGCTGGAATTCGTGAAATTGTTCAAAACGATTTTTAACCATTGAATTTTAAGGTTTTACGCGCAACGAACTTCAGGATCGTGAACAAGTACTTTAAATCACAAATCTTATAAATATGCACAGATAATAAAAGAAATGAAATGTAGAATATGCTTAAGTAATAATACCATTAATTTCTTATCACTTGGTCATCAGCCGCCAAGCGATGCATTTTTAGCAAAAGAACAGTTAAATGAACCCGAAGTATATTACCCATTGGATCTTTATTTTTGTGAAGATTGTAAATTAGTACAGCTAGGGTATACTGTTGACCCAAAAGAATTGTTTAACGAAAATTATGCATATACTACAGGTACGAGTAAAGATTTAGTAAAAAACTTCCAGGAATTAACCGCGAAATTAACGCAGGAATATAACCTAAATAAGGATGATTTAGCCATAGATATAGGATCAAACGATGGAACATTATTAGAGGGATATACAAGGTTCGGAATTAAAATATTGGGCGTTGAACCCACAGGCACAGCAGATTTAGCAGTTTCTAAAGGGATTAGAACGGTCAAAGAATTTTTTAATGAATCAACAGCGAAAAAAATACTACAACAGGAAGGAAAAGCGAAGATTATCACGGCGACGAATATGTTCGCGCATGTAGACACCCTGTCAGATTTTATAGAGGGAATAAACCTATTATTAACAGATGATGGCGTCTTTATCTCAGAATCCCATCATTTGCTAAGCCTCATAGGCCAGTTTCAATTTGATTCTATCTATCATGAACATTTAAGATATTACTCATTAAAACCATTAATCTATTTATTTAAAATGCACAATATGGACCTATTTAATGTAGAATTAATAACAACACATGGGGGTTCACTACGAGTATACGCCTGTAAACGAGGGGCTTATAAAATCTTAGGTTCGGTGCAGGAAGTAATTAAATTAGAAGAAGCAGCCGGGCTCTATTCTAAAGAAAAATTAATTGAATATCAAAAAAGAGCAATACAATGCAGAGAGAATCTGCAAGAAATGATAAGGGAAATAAAAAGAGAAGGCGCGAGAATAGTAGGCATAGGCGCCCCGGCAAAAGGAAATACGTTACTTAATTACTGCCAATTGACCGCTGACACTATTGACTATCTCGCGGAACATAGTAAATTAAAGATAGATAAATACAGCCCCGGTGCGCATATTCCTGTTTTAGACGAGAAAAAAATGCTGGAAGAGCAGCCTGAATATGGGTTGTTATTGTCCTGGAATTTAAAAGATATTATAATCCCGAAATTACGAGAAAAAGGCTACAAGGGAAAAGTAATCGTGCCAATACCAACCCCAATAATATTAAACTGAAATGAACTACAAAAAATTCTACAATGGAACACCAATCGCGGCAGTAGGAATTGGAACCTGGAAAGTCGGTGGCAGTTTTTCAGCAGACAATTCAAAAGACGAGGAAGAAATTGAAGCGATTAAATTTTCAATTAGATCCGGATTAACGCATATAGATACAGCGGAATTTTATGGCGAGGGTCATACAGAAGAAATAGTCGGCAAGGCAATCGAAGGTTTTGATAGAAACAAGGTGTTTATCACATCAAAAGTCTGGAAAACAAATTTACATCATGAAAACGTCATACAATCATGTAAAAATTCCCTAAAAAGATTAAACACAGCATACCTAGATTTATACTTAATCCACTGGCCAAATGCAGAAATCCCGTTAAATGAAACAATACACGCCATGAATGAATTACAGGATAAAAAATTAGTAAGATTAATCGGGGTAAGTAATTTCTCATTAGACCAATTGACCGAAGCAAAAAAACTATCTAAATACCCGATAGCCGCCATACAAAATGAGTATAGTATATTAAAACAGGATAAAATATTATTAGAATACTGTCAAAAAAATAATATAATCTTAATCGCCTACAAACCAATATCCAGAGGACATTTAGGCGAAAATAAAACAATTAAAGAAATAGCAGAGAAGTATAAAATAACACCGACACAATTAGGGTTAAACTGGTTAATCTCTAAAGAGAATGTGATTGCGATACCAAAAGCGTCCAATCATCAGCATATAAAAGAGAACGCTGAAACAGCAAATATAAAACTAAGCAAAGAAGACCTGGAAAAAATAGATTCTTTATCTATAATTTAACCAAACATCAAATAAAGTCCTAAAATAGATCGGGACTTGTTTCTTTAATACTAATTTACTCTGCCCGATATCCCTCTCTATCCAGTCAACAGGGGTTTCAACAATTTTATACTTTTTTCTTATGGACTTAGTAGTCATCTCCAAAGCCAAACTAAACTCATTTGATTTTAAATCTAAAGCAAGTATCTTCTCCCTTCTGAATCCTTTAAACAAACTTGTGAAATCCTTCAAATCAGGCCTTAAAAATAATATACCTGCAAGATTATTGCATAACCTATTAGCAATTAATTTTTTAAGCGGATATCCAATCATCTTAGACCCACCAATGAATCTGGAAGTGTGAACCAAGTCATAACCCTCATCTAACTTTTTAATAATTTCTGGGAAATACATTATTTCCTGCGGGGAATCAAACATTGATACTATAACATAATCTCCCTGGGCTTTATCAATACCGACTCTTATAGCAGAACCAACCCCTTTCTCATTGATTCTATGAATAAAGGTCATATTTTTATATTTCTCTTTTAATTTCTCAAACAAGACTTCACTTCCATCCTTACTGTCATCGACAATGACGACCTCAGGCTGTAATTTAATCTTTGAAAAATTTTCATAAATTTTTTTTATATTTCTTTCAGCGGAGTCTTTTTCATTAAATGTTGGATATACAATAGAAACTTTATTCATCTTAGTTCCCTCCCGTGAAAAATTAACTTGTCCTTATCAAAAGCATTCCAGACATCTACAACTAGTGCATCATTCTTAATTAAGTCTTTGACATACTGGGTACCATAGTGGGTATGGTTTGTAGCAAGAATAACAACATCTGAATCAGGAAGTATCTCTTTTAAGTCTTTATTATCAACATAAGGATCATGCGTGGTATGATCGACAAATTCATTTCTTAGCATTGTTACTAATTTTAAACTTAAACTGTCCCTTACATCATCGGAATCTTTTTTAAAAGTTAATCCTAATACTGAAACTTTTTTATTTTTTAAGTCACATTTCTCTTTTAATTTATGCAAGATGAATCCAGGTAATCCATCATTTACCCTATAAGCAGCAGAAACTACTGTAGTTGCCATGTTCAGATGAGGGATCGCATTTAACAAGATCCAAGAATCCTTTCCAAGACACGGACCTTTTGCAAAGCCCGATCTAGGAACCCCCCCTCTAGGATATTCGTGATTTATTGCGTGCCTTATTTTATAAAAATTAGCACCGAGCGTTTCTGAAATTATCAAATATTCATTGGCTAAAGCAAAAGTAGCGGCCCTATAACTATTTGTGAATAATTTAGCAAGTTCCGCTTCTAACGGGGTTACTCTTACAATCGTGGGGTGCAGAACCTTGAACAAGTCAGAAGCTCTTTCAAAACTCTTGTCATCAAAAACCCCGATTATATTTGGAAGTTCCTTTAATTCCCTAACCGCATTATTTTGCGTTAATCTTTCAGGAACATCGGCTAAGAAAAAATTCTCGCCAATTTTGAAATTAGTCTTAGATTCAATGAAGTTTTTTAAATATTCAGACGTTTTCGGAGCCAAAGTGCTTCTAAAAACGATCAATTGATTGGCTCTCAAATGAGGCAATAACTCTTTCATTACCCTTTCAAGATGAGATAAGTCCACATTAAAATCCTTATCAATGGGTGTTCCGATGATGATAATAATATCCCTACACCCGCTTATCTCCCTATGATCCGACGTTAAAAAGAAATTTTTGTTCATTACTTTCTCTAATAATCCTTGGGAACTATCCTCATGAAACGGCATTTTACCGCTATTTACAAACTCAATAGATTCTTTATTAATATCAAAACCTAAAACTTTTTTTCCCTCATTTGCGAAAACCAAACAAAGCGGCAGGCCTACATGACCACATGCGCCCACTACCCCTATATCATATTTAAACATAGATTATCATATAGGTGATTAAAAATCGCTTTTTAAAGTTTATGATGATATAAGCGCTATGTGCAACTTTTTCTTTTATCCTCTTTTTAGAGGTTTAAGCATTGAAAATACCGACTTTAAAGAATGCATGAGAAAAATACCAACAATGCCCTCTATTGTAGGAAAGTTACTGAGAATCTCCGGAACATTCACAAAAAAAGAATTTCCGCTGATCTGATTCTTTATTCTTTCTTCATTCCCTTATATATTCTAACGCTTACAAATAACGCGATCCACATGAGAATATCTAAACTTAAACAAAATAAGCACCAACGCTGCAAAACAAATTTCTGAATGTACATCAAGAATAATCCAAAAGCTACACCGATTGACAAGAGAATTACCATAGATCCTGCTGCATACTGCGGACTGATATCCAAACTGACGACGGTTTTATTCCTATACACAACTATTGCCAAACCCAATAAAAGAAGAAACGTCACAAATCCATAGACTGCAACCGGGATGCCAAACATTTCCGCGTAGACACTTTTATTCACGACATCACACGACGATCCCAAGAGACCGCATAATGTTGACGTTGTCGCATAATGTAATGCAATTAAATACGCGCTATCTATAATCGCGAGAACAATAACGACCAATAATACCTTTATGAATGAACGCTGTCGCATTTTCTTCTTTCAGCATTGCTCTTATTTAAACGTAGCCTTTTCTTTTACAGAACTTATATGCGCATATTCTTATCTATTCTTTCAACCAGCTAAATATTTATAATCTTCAATGAAAAGAACGCATTCTATGTCAAGAGAAAGACCAACGAACAGTCGCATTCATGGCCCGCACGGCGCTCTCCTTGTTCTCCAACAGATTGATTTCGAACGTTTACGTGACGCGCAATTAGAAACAGAAGTTGTTCTCTATGCAGGCAATGATAATCTTCTAGGAAATCTTACTGCGCGTTATGAGGGGCCTGTTTATGCAAGTGAACGTCCTGACGCTGATGTTCTCGCACTTCCCCGTCCGACGTATCGTTTCTTTGTTCCCAAAAATCTCATTGAAAGAAGAATAGCAACAGAATCTTTTGTTCCTTCATCGACCCTTCTCAACTATCGACCGGATGATCTTGAATTTGTGATCACTGCGGCAACACCAGAAGAATATCAAGGTCTTATTGCCTTTCGCGATCATCTCCTTCCTAAGCTTATTACGCGCGAATACGATTCCACCAGTACACAACATACCTCGGAATTTTGGTTCTATGCACATAAAAAAGGTTCTCCGAAAGATCATGACAAACAACATCTTCTCTATATTGATTCTTCCGGATTGACCGTACATCAACAAGAAGTGGACGGTGTTCGCGTATTCACGGAGATGGATGTCCAACGATTCGTTGATCTCCTTAAACAATAACATTATTCTCTATTAAACTGAAATATTTTCTTATTTTCTAGACAAGAATTCTTAAACCTCATTCTCTTATTTTAAGATATGAATCTGATCTTTACCATAAAAGATCATAACGGCAGATATATCCGCTTAACACACGAACGATGGAAACACATCAGCAACGAACATCAGAAGTAACCCCTTATCTTGCGCAATTAAATACGCTTCTCTTCCATTCTGTAAAAATTATCCCCTTTTTCAACGATCCTTCCCTTGTTCATTACTCTCTTTATTACAAAGAACGACTCTCATCAGCAAAATATCTTTTCGTGATCGTTAAATATTTAAACAACGAAGGATTTATTATCACAGCATGTCTTAGATATCTCTATCGGAAAACCAACACCACGCTATGCAGAAGAAATAGAACCAGGCGTATTTATACGAAAAGACGCATCGTATTCAAAGCATTGGCATCCTGAACTTTAAGAAACGATCAAAAAATAATAAAGACATTGAATTTATGCTTCCTGCTCATTTTTCTTTAACAACCGCCTAAACCTATCTACAAGAACCTTTAAAAATCACGCATTCTCTCATTTCATATGACTGATGATGTAATTAAACTGGAACCGATGGCGATTCCTGTTGAACAATTAGCGGATCTTCCTACGTCTCCGCGCATTATCCACCGTTCCGATGCCGAAGCAGACAATCAAATGAGTTTTACTGACTATAAAAAGAAATTAGAAAAGACGGGCTACCGCTTTGTCGGCGACCATTCCGCCATCAAAATATGCGAGTGGACAAAAAAATCCATCACAGGGAAAGGAAGCTGCTACAAACAACGCTTCTACGGCATAAATAGTCATCAGTGCGCACAAACCTCTGTTTCCGTTAATTTCTGCGATAAAGACTGCATCTACTGCTGGCGCAAACGCTTCAACGAACCCTATAAAGTCATTGACGATCCTGTTCAGGTCTTAGACAATATCCAGGCAGCACAGGACAAACTCCTTACCGGATTAGGCGGGTATGATAAAACTGACATTGAAAAATTTGTTGCATCGCATGAAATCAAACATTTCGCTATTTCCTTAACCGGTGAAACCCTTTCCTATCCGCGTATCAATGAATTTATCAAAGAAATAAAAAAACGAGGAAAAACCTCTTTTGTTGTCACGCATGGCGGCTTTCCAGAAGCAATCGAAAAACTTGAACCGCCAACCCAGTTATACTTATCCCTCGACGCGCCCAATAAAGAACTGTTTCACTTGATTGACCGGCCGAACAACACCCATAGCTGGGAACGTGTATTACAATCACTTGACGCATTAAAACATATTAAAGAAAAAACAAGAACGGTGATACGCTTAACGATTATGCAAGAAATCAATATGATAGACCCAAAAGGCTACGCAGACCTTATTATGCGCGGCGAACCGCACTTCTTAGAAATTAAAGCGTTCATGCTCATCGGCGCATCCCGTGAAAGATTACGCGGCGGCAATATGCCCAAACATACGGAAGTGAAAGCATTCGCGGAAGAAATCAGCAAACATTGTCCGTACAAAATTATTGATGAAGCGCCAGAATCGCGTGTTGTTTTGATGATGCAGAATGACTTACCTGAACGGATTATGCGATTCGATTAATCTTTAATTTGACAATAGAACCATTTATTGCATAAAAGAAAATTTCGATCATCTTAAAAAACTTTCCTCATTTCCTTCTTTCATGACCATCGGCGTTGACTGTGATGAAGTTCTCGCACAATTTCTCAAAGCATACCTCCTCTTTCATAACGAACGCTATCATACAGATATGCGACCAGAACAGTTTACCTCCTACTTCTCATGGAATTTCCTGGGAATTAGCAGGGAGGAAGAAACAAAACGACTCTATGAATTCTATGAAACAGATTATTTCCGTACAATGGAACCAGTCCCAGGATCACAGGAAGGCACTGCGCGCCTTGCAGAACGCGAAGATCTTGTCATTATTACCGCACGCCAGTTTGAAATCACGGAACCTACACAAAAATGGATTACCGCGCATTATCCTGGCCGTTTTCAGGGTATCGCCTTTGGCAATCACTATGGAAAAACACCCGGATCCCAACCAAAAGCAGTAATGTGCAAAAGGTTCGGAGTCCATACTCTTATTGAAGACAGTCTAAAAAATGCGCAAGAATGCGCTTCCGCAGGCATTGACGTGCTCTTATACGATGCACCCTGGAATCAAACATCGGCCTTACCTGAACGCGTCCAGCGGGTGTATTCCTGGGATGCTATTGTCGAACGGCTTTCTTAATTTTATCATTCTACCAAACATCAAGAGAAAGCTTCTTAACGTTTTTCCTATTTCTCTTCTGATGCACGTCACTGAAGCACGTCTCGTTGAGAAAACACATTTTATTAGTGGGACAAAAAAAATGATTCCACATACCTTCTTCGCACTCACCGCCGCTGAACAAATGCTCTATACTGCGTTTCGGAAAAAACGCGAGGATATCCATACCGCATTTCAAACAGTACATGGAAAAGAACGAGAAGAACACGAACAGGATTTACAGCGAACCTTTCTTAATCTGGTCGAACCGTATCTTACCTCCTTAGACGTACAACCTGCAACATGTTACATCTACTCTGGGGAGGACAGACAGACACTCGTCACCACACCCCGCTATGCGCTTTTTGAAGATGCTGATCCGTTTACTCTTACTGCCAAGGCAAGTTACTGGTTCACGACCAAGGATGAACATCTTTCCTGTATTACACAACTTGATTTTACCTCTGAACGTCCGCATCGCCAGCTTATCCATGATCTTGTACACAGAGTCAGTGCTGAAACACTACAAGACGGGATAAACCCCCCTTTCCTCAGCTTTGGCGAATTCATCCACTACGCCCCCACCACATTTACTGTCCCCCTTATTCAGCTTGTCCAAGATGTTCTTACCGGTCTTGGATCAGAAATAGTCAATACCCTTGATGAGCTCTGCAGAGCATACTATTCCCATCTGAATGGAAGTGACTCTCCTGATACAAATATTCATGTACAAGTCTACAAAGAAGCATATAAACGAAGATTTGAAACAGAACTTTTACGCATCGGCAAAATTAAACAACAATTCGTATGCGTCTCATAATTCCCATTATTTGCTCAAGTTATAAGCTGAACTTTATTTGATAAAATATCTTTCTTTATTTTTTGATGAGTTGGTGAATGGTATTGACGACGAGTGTGTATTTTTCGTTGGGGATGGTGCAAAGTTTCATGCGTATTTGGTTGGTGATTGCGGTGAAGAGCATGTTTGCGCGGATGTAGCTATCAATGGTGAGACTGCCATGGGTGGTTTCTTCGTGTTTGAGTTCGATCGCGTATTGGTCTTTTCGGGTTTGTTTGGAGGTGATTTGGCAGAGGAGAAGGTCTTCTCCCATGGTGTTGGAAAGTACGAGGCACGGGCGAAGCTTACGATTGCTTAAATCAGTGTAGGGAAAAGGAAAGAGGACTACGTCTCCTTTTGTAAATGTGCCCATGCTTCCTCCTCTTCTGGAGTCAGCCAACTTTTCGCGAGTGCTTCTTCACTTGCAATCGCTGTTCTAAAACCACTGAGTTTTTCTCCCTTTTCTTCAAATAGCTTATCACGAAGGAGTTCTCGTATCAAGTCTTGTAAGGACGAAAAACCGTGGTCTTCTGCGTAATGCTTTGCCGATGTCAAGAGCGTATCAGGCAATTTTAAACTAATTTGGGTACTTATAGATACATATAGATATCAATTTGTATATAAATGTATCTTTTTTCGATTCGGGCAATGGCCTTCTCACAGGATTGATCCCCCTGTCTATCAGATGGGACTTTAAATTATTCCATAAGAAAAACATCCTCATGGTTTTCGAAAAACAAAACAAGTAGATTTTTTTAATCTCAAGGTCTGAGCAAAATTGAAGTAATATCCCACGCAGGTAAAAAACGTGCTAAATAACTCTTTTCAACCCTGTAGCGTACGATATCTTTGATGTGAGGATATATACAATCCTCTTCAAGATGCCCCCAAAAATCTGCATCATACTCCTTGAATTTATTCTCAATCGTATCGCAAACTCGAGATATTTCTCCAAGCTCTCTAAATCTTCTACGCATATACCTATGTGTCAATGGGCTTGTAATCCCCACATTGCTACCATCTACGCGCATATAGCCTCCAAATCCGCCCTCTTGAGTTAAACCTTCTCCAGAAATTTCCCTTTGAAAAAGAGTTTGTGAATCTAGTACAAAAGTTACGGCTAATTTTACATGCTCAAGTGCATATTGAGGGAAAATACGTTCCCTAGTAGACATTCCAAACATCATTCAATGAAAGAAGACCCTATTAAGAATTTATGTGGTAGCTTTAACAACCATTATAGAAAGCCTTTTATTTATTTCTACAAGATACTACACATGAAATCAGAACACATCAGCATCTTACAGAAGCTTGGATTAACCGCAATAGAAGCCAAAACATACTTGACGCTCAGTGGTATTGGAAAAGCATTAGCGGGAGAGATCGCTGAACGAGCCCACATCCACCGAAGAAACACGTACGATGCACTGGAAAAATTACTGCAAAAAGGACTCGTAAGCTATACCATAACCAATAATAAAAAATACTGGAACGCCGTCCACCCTGAGAAAATAGTCGCTCTCATTCGAGAAAATGAAAATCTTCTCTCTTCAATAATGACTGAGCTCACAAGCAATTATGAAACAAAGAAAACCAAGCAACGAGTAGAAGTATTTGAAGGATTAGGAGGCATGAAGACCTTTTTTGATGACATGGCAAACACAAAACAAGACATAATCATGCTCTTCGCCACAGGAAAAGCCTACTCAAAAATACCGAACTATATGAAAATATGGGAAAAGAAAATCAATAACGATCACGTAAAAGTAAGAGTATTAATCAACCACGGAATCAATAAAGGACTCTATAAAAACTATAAATACGGAGAAATAAGAACATTACCAAAAGATTTCATAACACCAACACAGATATTCATTTACGGAAACAAGTCAGCAATAGCAATATGGTCAGAAGAACCACTATCCATACTCATAACCAGCAACGAAATAACAGAAGGATTCCTAAAATATTCTGACTTCCTCTGGAAAATATGCAAATAATTCCCCTTTGTTTGTTTTCTTTTTCACCGTCTTTTTCCCAGAGATACTAGTTTAGATTCAACTTAGTTAAATAGACTCTTAGACTAAATAAAGAGAGCTCACGCTAGATCAGAAGGCTGCAGTACCTTATTTGATAAGCTTCTGAACAGGAAAACTGAGGATTTCTAGGAAAAAGGAGAACTTCAAAACGGCTGAGAAATGGGTTTTACGGCGAAAATGCACAAACAACTACCGCTAATTTGATTTACGAGAACAATGTACAAGTCTACAAAGAAGCATATAAACGAAGATTTGAAACAGAACTTTTACGCATCGGCAAAATTAAACAACAATTCGTATGCGTCTCATAATTCCCATTATTTAAAATTTATTTTTCTCGTTCAAGTTTTGTCAAACCATGGTTGTTAAAAAGCACAGCGAACGTTCTGAGATAGTGAAAAAGAGATTCACCCTGATCATAGACGTTATGGGTATACCATCCATGCAATTGTAAATAAGATCCACTCTGCCTGAAGGAATACGCACGGGCTTTCTCTAGAGATAATGGATGTGACCCACTTTCCTGCGGCTGTTGCGTATGGATCTCTATAACACGAGGCAACCAAGGAAGAAAACCTATTGTGGACGCAAAAATCCCAATCGAAACTGTCCTTTGCGCCGCATCTGCTTCATGTTCAATGCGATCAAACAATGTTTCTTCACCCCGTGACCTGATAGCAGTATCAGTAACGGTTATTCCGATTGTTTCTCCCAGAATCCGCTCCATCTCTCTAATATTCTCACGCAATGCCTGCGGCATTTGTTTTCTGACTTCATCAAGAAATTCTTGGGTATACGCAAAAGCAGCATCATGTACCCTCGGATGTAAAGGTATTTCGCCAAGCGTTACAAGTTTATCATAATGCCGTTGCGGTGCGACGAATTCAGCATAAGCAAGAGGGGAAATTACCATTGTACCGTCAAAAAGCACATATTTAGATATTATAAGCATATTGGTAACCAATAATGGTAACCTTTATAAATCCTTGAATAATGCCTCTCTTATGGATACGCTTCTCAAGACCAAAATTCTTAATGTTCTCCGCATGAGTGATCAGGGGAAAACCACTAATGAACTTTGCAGTGCACTTCATTCTGAACGCCACACATTAACCAAATACTTAGAAAGTTTACGCGCGGAAAACGTTATTGAATACAAACAAATCGGCAGGACCAAACTCTGGAGCTATAATAAAACGCCGCTTATCAGCATTTTGAATACGACCAATCAGATTAGTGACAGCTTTAAAGAATTACTTAATAATCTCGATGACAAAATCTACTTCGTCAATAAAGACAAACATATCCTCTGGGCGAATAATAAAGTCAAAGAACTCCAAGGCAGAAAATGCTATGAAAACTTTCATGAAAATACGGTTTGTCAAAATTGTCCCGCAGAAAAAGCGATGATTAGCGGCAATAAAGAAAGCCATATCCGCGATTTTAACGATCATCACGTGCTTATTTCTACTGTCCCTGTGAAGGATGTCAACGGACAAACGGTGGCATTCCTGGAGATTGTCAAAGACCAATGAACACTCTTACCATAACCAATTTACACGCGCGCGTTCAAGATAAAAAAATTCTTGACGGCATCACCCTAGAAATTAAACCCGGTGAAGTTCATGCAATCATGGGGCCAAACGGTTCAGGAAAATCAACACTCTCCTATGTTATTGCGGGACATCCCAAATATACGATTGAACAAGGAACTATTCGTTACGGCGATAAAGATCTCCTCACATTAAAACCACACGAACGATCACAAGCAGGCATTTTTCTCGCATTCCAGTATCCGACCGAAGTTCAAGGACTGTCGTTACGACATTTTCTCTATTCTGCATGCAAAGCACGTGATTCTACATTAAGTCCGGTCGCATTCAACGCGCAGCTCATGAGCGCACTTACCCAAATCGAAAAAGATACGACCTTTTCTGCACGCAGCCTGAATGTCGGCTTCTCTGGCGGCGAAAAGAAACGCGCAGAAGTCTTACAATTATTATTACTCAAACCAAAACTCGCGATTCTTGACGAAACAGATTCTGGCTTAGACGTTGACGCGTTCAATGTGATCACCAGAGCAATCAACAGTCTTCGGACACCAGACTTTAGCGCTTTAGTCATTACCCACTATCCGAAAATGTTAGAAAATCTTAAACCTGATGTTGTCCATGTCATGATCAACGGCAAAATAGTCCTTACCGGCAAGAAAGAACTTATCACCAAAATCGAAAACGAAGGCTACAGCTGGCTGACAGAACACCAATGACGGACGACCTCACATCCATCAACGCGAACTACGAAGAAAAATACGGCTTCAATGTAGCTGATAAACCGTTGTATAAATTAGATAAAGGATTAAACGAGTCTGTGGTAAGAAAAATATCAGAAATCAAGAAAGAACCACAATGGATGTTAGATATACGTTTAAATGCGTTGAAAATATTCTTTGCAAAAGCAATGCCACAATGGGGCGGCAATCTCAACGACATTAATTTTGACAATGTAACGTACTATCTGAAATCCAGCGAAAAAGTGGAAAACAACTGGGATAATGTCCCAGAAGAAATTAAAAATACATTTGAACGCTTAGGCGTACCAGAAGCAGAACGGAAATTTTTAGCAGGATCCGGCGGTCAGTTTGAATCTGAAACAGTCTACCATAATCTGCAGGAAAGCTTAGCAAAACAAGGCGTTATTTTCTGCGATATGGACACTGCGGTACGCGAATATCCGGAGATTGTCAAACAACACTTTGGAAAAATCGTACCTGCAGGCGATAATAAATTCGCCGCGCTTAATACCGCGTGCTGGTCTGGCGGATCATTTATTTACATTCCAAAAGGCGTTAAAGTCACCGCACCATTACAGGCATACTTCCGCATCAACTCCAAAAATATGGGACAATTTGAACGTACGCTCATTATCGCAGACGAAGGCGCAGAAGTTTTATATTACGAAGGGTGTTTTGTGAAAGGAACACCCATACAAACCATTACCGGAATAAAACCTATTGAAGAAATTAACAATAACGATTCTGTTCTTACGCATAATCTTCATTACAAAAACGTCTATAACACGCAAGCACGCAAATATAGCGGAGACCTTTATCATATTAATTATTATACAGACTCACGATATACAATCCAAGTTACCGCCGAACATCCCATCCTCATTGTCAAACGACAAAAAAAAGAATACCGTAATGAACAATGGAAACCACAATGGATACACGCGAAAGATATTGCAAAAGATGATTATGTTATCATGCCTATTGAACGAACAGTTGTTAGTAAAGATGAACGTGTTTTTACTATCCTCTTAGGAAGAAACAAAGGACATATAAAAAAAACAGATGTTGACATCTTACTCAAAACAAATAAAGAATTTTTTCGACTTGCCGGATATTACCTCGCTGAAGGGCACATTATGCAAGACCATTATGTTGTCTTTACCTTTCATAAAAAAGAACGCGAATATCTTGATGACGTCAAAAATCTCTGCCTTCATATTTTCGGAAAAGAACCCATCGAACAGAAAGAATACAAAAATGGTATTGGTTTAATACTCTGTTCCACTACTGCAGCACGTATTTTTAAACAACAATTTGATTCAGGTGCACATAAGAAAAAAATCCCCACATGGATGGTTTTTGAATCAACAGAAAAACAAAAAGAGCTCGTAAAAGGATGGTGGAGAGGAGATGGAAATCTTTCTTATAAAAAATATTCTTGGGGAATAAAACGCATGTTCCGTATCAATACTGTTTCTGAACAACTTGCAGAACAAATGAAAAGAATACTACTCAGACTCAACATTCTTCCTTCAATTAATCTATGGAAACGAAAAAAACCACGATCAGATCAGTATGTTATTTATGTCGGTGGACAAGATCTTGATAATTTTAGCTCTTTATTAGATATTTCAACCCTTTCTACTCAAGGAATTAGCCCTCTAGTTACCCAGACAATACTTAAAAGTTACGGATTTATTAAAGGAAATTATGCTTTTGTCCCGATTAGAACTATTAAAAAAGAACAGGTCAAAAACTTAGATGTCTACAATTTTAGTGTTGAAGACGACGAATCTTATATTAGCCATAATATTATTGTCCATAATTGTACTTCACCGACCTACTCATCAGATTCTTTACACGCCGCAGTTGTTGAACTTATCGCACAAAAAAATTCTAAAATACGTTATACGACTATTCAAAACTGGTCAAACAATGTCTACAATTTAGTAACCAAACGCGCATTCGCGTACGAAAACGCGACCGTCGAATGGCTGGACTCGAACATGGGATCAAAATTGACGATGAAATACCCGAGTGTTTACCTCGTTGGAAAAAACGCGAAAGCAGATATCCTCTCCATTGCCTTTGCCGCACACAACCAGCATCAGGACGCAGGCGGAAAAGTTGTGCACCTCGCACCAGATACGACTTCACGCATTATTTCCAAATCGATCAGCAAAGATGGCGGACGCGCAACCTATCGCGGTCTTGTACGCGTCGCACCACACGCAACCAATGTCACCTGTACGGTCAAATGTGACGCGCTCATGTTAGACGATACATCCCGATCAGATACCTATCCAACCATGCAGATCGAACAAAAAGATACCATCCTTGCGCACGAAGCGACGGTTGGAAAAATCGGCGAAGAACATTTGTTTTATCTCATGTCGCGCGGTATCACCGAAGCTGATGCAATGAGCATGATTGTCTTAGGATTTATGTCTGAATTCACGAAAGAACTTCCTATGGAATACGCGATCGAACTCAACAAACTTATCCACTTGGAAATGGAACATTCTCTCGGCTAACATGATCACCACACAAACAGAACCACTAGATGCCTCTCTGGACTTTACACCAGAACGTAAAACTTTATTTGCCCAATTCTTTCCTACGATACCCCCTGCAAACGCACAATTTGTCCATCTTGAAGGGAAAAAGACGGTTTATTTTACCCTTACCAATGAGAATATTATTTTTTACCTCGCGCCAGATGCAGATATCACCTTAAATATCCATTATAAAAACCGCGCTATTGCTCCCGCACAGGTTCGTTGTTTCTTTATTGTTAATCGTAACGCACACTGTTCTTGTTATGAATCGTTACAGACCCATGACGAAATTCACTTTACTGCCGCACTCCAAAAAGATAGTACATTCACGCGCATGGGCCTTGTTCATCATTCTCCTGTGCTCCACCGCGATTATTTTCTCAAAGAAGCAGGCGCGCAGGTCACCGATCATGCGATTTACCTTACCCAAGAAAAAGAAGAACAACACCATTGGGTTACGGTCACACATGAAGCACCCACCACAAAGAGCACCTTCCACGCAAAAGCGCTTGTCTCCCGCGCAGCGTATACGCAAATTTACGGCACAGTCATTATTCAACCGACAGCAATTCAGTCTTCAACATTCTTTGGCGCGCACGCCCTCCTCTTAGAAAAAGACGCGTACGCGCGCATTATTCCGGCACTTGAAATTCATACGTCCAACGTCCAGAACGCAGGACACGCAACGACCGTACGACCTCTTGATACAGACCATCTCTTTTACTTAACTTCACGCGGCATTGCTGAAGAAGACGCGAGAAAAGAGCTTACCCTGGGCTTTATTAATGATCTCCTCATCCAATTCCCAGAACACGAACAAACAGCGATTACCCAACTGATCAACGACCAATGACACCCCTCAACACCACTCAAATACGGAAAGATTTTCCTATTCTTGAAAGAGAGATCCATGGAAAACAATTAATTTATCTAGATAATGCTGCTACATCCCAACGCCCGAAGAACGTTATTGACGCCATCAACCGCTTCTATACAACGATCAACGCGAATGTTCATCGCGGTGTTCATACTCTAAGCGAAGAAGCGACAACCGCGTATGAAATGACGCGTCGAAAAATTACGGCATTCATTCACGCGAAATCAGACAAAGAAATTGTTTTTACGAAAAATACAACCGAAGCAATCAATTTAGTCGCGCATGGCTTTGTCAAACCACAATTGACTGCAAAAGATTCTATTCTGATTACGACAATGGAACATCACAGCAACTTACTTCCCTGGCAAACCATCTGCCAAGAAAAAAACGCACACCTCCTTGTCGCGCCAATTGATGAGCATGGCGAATTAGACATCACGAAAGTGAAAGAACTGCTTGCAAAAAAACCAAAAATCTTTGCGGTCGCGCATATCTCCAATGTCCTCGGAACAGTGAATCCTATCCGTTATCTTATCGAACTTAGCCACGAATATAATGTTCCGGTTCTTGTTGACGGCGCGCAGGCAGCGCCGCACATGGAAATTAATGTCCAGGAATTAGACGCGGATTTTTACGCATTCTCCGCACACAAAATGCTCGGACCAACAGGTGTTGGCATCCTCTACGGCAAACGCAAATGTCTGGAAAAAACAGAACCTCTACTTACCGGCGGCGGCATGGTCAAAGAAGCAGACTATACAACCCACACCTATCACGATATTCCGCAACGCTTTGAAGCAGGCACACCAAACATCGCCGACGTTGTCGCATTCGGCGCGGCAATCGATTACTTAGAACAAGTCGGCATGAAACAGATCTGGCATCACACACAGGAACTTACTGCGTATTGCTATACAAAACTTAGCGAACTTTCCTGGATCCAACTATACGGGCCAAAAGACCAAACCAAACGCGGCGGCGTGATCGCTTTTAACGTCTTAGACCAAACAGGAAAAATCATTCATCCCCATGACGTTGTGACGATCCTTGACGAAGATGGCATCGCTGTACGCAGCGGACATCATTGTACTATGCCCTTACACCATCATTTAAACCTGCCATCGACTACGCGGGTAAGCTTTTACTTTTACAATACCAAAGAAGAAGTGGATCAATTTATTATTAGTTTACACCGCGTCGTTGCTCTTTTTAACAAAACCGGAGAAGCACGCCCATGACCGCAGAAGAAATGTATCAAGAGATTATCTTAGATTATGCACGCAATCCCCATCATTTTGGGACGATCGAACAACCCGACATTGTTTTCAAAGATACCAATCCATCCTGCGGCGATATGATTGAAATACAAATTCAATTAGATCCAACAAAAAAAACAATAGCCGATATTAAATTCAACGGTAAGGGATGCGCCATCTCACAGGCAAGCGCAAGCATGCTTACTGAATACTTTCAGAAAAAAAAGATCGACGATGTGACACTATTTACGAAGGAACATTTACTCACCATGCTGAACATCCCCCTTTCGGGCATCAGACTCAAATGCGCGCTTCTTTCCTTAAAAGTTCTCAAATACGGAACATACCATTATCTCGGCAAAACAACGGAGGACGACCATGATTACGCGTGAAGCAATTATTGAGACATTAAAACAATGTTATGATCCTGAACTTAATATTGACGTCTGGACTCTGGGATTAATCTATACTATCACAATAGAAGAAGAGAAAATTGACATTACAATGACTTTTACATCCCCTTTCTGCCCGTACGGACCATGGTTATTAAATACAATCAAAGAAAAACTGACTGAGGCAACAAAACTGAAAACGATTAATTTAGAAGTTGTCTTTGAACCTGTCTGGCAGCCATCGGATGAAATCAAATTAATGTTAGGCATGGACTAACTTATGAATGATGCTGGGCATGGGATAAAAAATAATCATTGACTCAATTCAACCTTCAACGGCAGATTAATCTTCAACTCTTTCAACGCCGCTGTCCTTTTCTTAAATCCTAAAATGGCAACACCCTTAATTTCCCCTGTTTTCTTATCTACACGTTCCGCAATATCATCACCAATATCACGAAAGAATCCTTCAGTATAATCCCCTGCATGAATCTCTAAAAAATCACCCTCTTCATCATAATAAATACTCATTTTTCCTTTCATTGTCGCTTCTCCACAAAGTAGGCTGTAATAATAAATCCTTTCCCGTTTAAATACTTCACGATTACCCGCAGATATTCTTTATGTTCTTTATCATACCTATAATAATACTTCACTTTTTCATCTGTACAACTCTCTTCAATTAGTACAGGATCTTTCAATGTCTGTTCTATATATTCCAGCTTATTCTGCATTTCCGGATGCAACATAATATGCTGATACCGTTCTTTCGTTAAATATACCAGACGGCCATATTTCTCTTTGCCTACAAATATATACTGCATCAACAGAATATTTCAGTTTCCCTTCAAAAACTCTTCCCGAAAATAACCGAAAAACTTTCATAAACTATAAAAATTACCTTCTCTTCCATTTCTTATGGATCTTACTCCTCTTACGTTAAGTCTTGTCCGCAACGGCATCAAAAACGCGAATCTTTCCATGTTCAGTACAGAACAACAACAAATCATCTATACCCAAGCAGGCGAAGAACTCTTACGCCTACACAAATTCGACGAGGCATTGTACGCTTTAGAAAAAGGAGGAAAACTTCCTATCGATCAATTACGAAAAATCGCACAAAGCCATATGGACTTACGAGAATACCGGACGGCATACCTTATTTTACAAAAAATCGGGGATACAGCAATGGCAAATTTCCTAAAAGAGAATTTCTTAACACCAAAATTATAATTTATTTTTCATCGACTTTCTTTAATATATGCCAGCCAAACTGCGTATGTACTAATCCTAATTCCCCTTTCTTTAAATTAAACGCTGCAAGTTCAAATTCTCTGACCATACGACCGCGGCCAAACCAGCCCAAATCCCCGCCTTTCTTTTTACTCGGACATTTTGATTCAGCCATCGCCAACTCCTCAAACTTATAGCCTGTTTTTACTTTATTCAAAATTTCTGTGGCCTTTTCCTGACTACCCACAAGAATATGCGAGACGCGAATTTCTTTAACCATACAATAGGGATATGTTCCATTTATTTAAATGTTTTTCTATATTTTGTACTTATTCACGATCCTGAAGTTCGCTGCGCGTAAAACCCTGACGTTTCGTGTTTAAACCATCTTTGAGCATGTTCAAATCCTGATCAGGTCTGGAATGTTGAAAAACAAATTTCAGGTTTATACCATTTAAAACGGTATTAAAAGAAAGTTCCACACGCTGCACCCTTCAGAAGACTGAACAAATACCAGAAATCCAAAGCAATAAAAACTCTTCTTTTTATACTTTCCTTTACTATGGATTATATCCTCTCTCTTAAACGCTTCACTCTTTCCATAGAACAGCTTACGAAGAAATTGCATAATTGTGGAACAAATATCAACCTTGCTGTTGAAGAAAACCACTATCTCCTGCACGCAGAAACAATTGATCTTGCTGAACTTGCACGTATTACTGAAATAGATACGATCTATCAATTAACAACGGACTGGAAGGCACATTCATTTCCTGTTTTACGTCAAGATTGTTTGAACGCGCTACAAGATCGCGGTGTCAAAACCTATAAAATCAAAACAAAATTCTATCACAAAATACCGCTCTCTGCAAAATCAGTGTATCATCATGTCAATCCCTATGTCAAACATGAAGGATTTATCCCAAACGAAGAAGCATACGAAACTGTTTTATACATTGAATTTAAAAAAGAGCTGGGAAAAATCTTGTATCGCGTCAGCATCCAACCACAGGAAGCGATAAAAACGATTGTTCCTTACCAAACAGACATGAGTAAACTTAACGTGCTTATTGAAGAACCAGAATTGGTCAGTGAGATTGGGGATTTTTTACGTGTGTGTTATATCTTTAAACTTCCGCTGTTTATCCTTAGTGTGAATCCTAACATCGAAAAAATGCTTGCTAAAGCACAAGAAGAAACCAAAGGACTGAACGAAGGACATTTTACCGTAACGATTGTGAACGAACTACCTAAAAATTATGCGACCATCGCTTTTACGAAACACAGCCCATTAACAGAAACAAAATTACCAGAACTTTTTCAGATGAAGAAAAAAATACTTCTTCTTTTTGGCAATGATAAGTATGGATTAAGCCAACATGTACGTGATCAAGCAGAACATCAAATACGATTAACCCCTGAACTGAAAAAACCGTTACGGGGAAGTCAGGCTTTAAGTTATCTTTTAGGCATTTATACTGGAAAACAGCTTTAATTTTCTTTTAAAATGTCTACTATAAAATCATCATAAATATCCTTAATCTTTAAAAAATCTTTATCCTTTGTTAACAGCTTTTTTTTACGATTAATTACCATCGCTGCGATAAGAATATCTATAGCTCCTATCGGGGTTCCTTTTACTCTCAATCTTTCTGCTATTTCAATTGCTTTTCCATAATCACTCATTTCTGGATATATTATTTCAAATGATTTTCTCAGAGAAGGAGGATGTTCTATAACAGTTACTATCGTAATTTCCCCCTCTCTTTTCGCTATCGCTACGCTTGTGTCAAGAACTTCGTTCGTTTTAATCCTGCCCCCCTTACTTTTTTAGAAAAATTCTCTGCTTCTTTTTCATTTGCTTGCATAATACTTTCTTGTACTTCCTGTGGCAGCAAATGCAGCAATTCTTTACTTTTTATCTTCTTCTTCAATGTGATCGTCTTTTCTATAATACTTATCCTCGCTACTGCGCTCCAATTTATTTCTGGATGTTCTTTCATTGCATCATATACTTCATTGGGTATGCTTAGAGTTATATGGGTCATATGTATATTACATACTTTACGTATTTATAAAGTTTTCTGCATATTTTCCGCAAAATTTTCAATCAAAACAATACCTCAACGTTTATATTTGTTCATAATAGTTTATATGCACCTATGAATCTCGTTGATGTAACTCAGAAAAATATTGAACGACTTAATGGCATTACGCTTAGTTACGCGGCATGGGACGCTATTCTTGTTGAAGACGGACGCGAACGCGCAGAAACAACCATTACCCGCAATGATATTACGATTCATCTCCCCTCCGCAACATTACCGCAAAGCGCAGTCACTTTCCATGATGATCACATTCCTGCGGCAGCACTCTTCCGCTATCTTGAACTTGTCGAAGAAATCAGTCATTTTACCTTAGCAGCCTGGAAACTTGAACGTGACATTCCCTTTACTCCCCTTGAACTGGAAACACAGGCGCATTTTGACAAATACATGCTGGGACACACGATTCTTAGTAAACGTTTTCCCGGACTTCCCGGACAATTTCTTGATTATGCGCTAAAAGCAGTGCTTTTTCATTTACCCCAAACCGTTGATCAGCCTACCCTTTACGCAACCGCAGACCGGTACGGGTATCATTACATTGACGCATTTCGTCGCGGAAAAGTATCCTTAGAACGACACCGCCAACTCTATCGCATACCTGCACCAGAAAAAATAAAAGCGTTTCATCACCTTTAATTCAGGCAACACGCTCTTCCAATCTTTTCTCAAAAATTTCATTCGCCATAACCCATTGACTTCTTCGATCAATATCAAACGCAGCATCAGGATAGGGAAACTCGATTAAACGCACCTCACTCCCGGTAAACTCTGCAATCCTCTCTTCAGCTTCACGCAATGAAAATTTGGGAAACAATTTTTCATATAAGGGCATACTATGCACGAATGGCAGTTTTTTATGATGCGAACGTAACACGGTTGTTAATCCCATTGTTATAATTAACTTTACAATAAACGCAGATTTTTTCTGATAGGAACGCGAAAATTCTTCTGCATACGAACCATATTTTTCGATTACTTCTCTTCCTATAAAACCCATATTCGCTGCTACAAATTCTCCCTCTTTGAATGGCTGATACGTTCTCTTTCGATCTGGGAAGTGTTGTTCATTAATATCACGCGGCACTAACGGAAGCACTGCACGCATATCTGTTTTTTCCAATATTTTCATAAACGCCTGCACTGTCTGTTGCTCCAATAATCCTAAATCACCTGCTATCATTACGTACTCTCCTGGACCTATTGTTTGTATTCCACGATAGCCACTTAACCACGCGCCTTTTCCTTGGGCAGGTTGTACATATTGATCTCTTGCTCTGAGCTGTACCTTTTCATCAGGATCCATAACAACCGCAATACGATTAAAATCATAACTTGCACGGACAATTTCATACACACGACCAGCTAATGATCCCCCTTGAAAAGAGGTATTACCTTTTCCTATAGTCGGATCTACCGGGCTTTTCCCGCCGCCTAAGATGACCGCGTTATAGGATTTCATTCAATTGAGAAAAGTGAAAGCATTAAAAACGCTTCTATTTGATTACATTTTCTTCATAAAGTCTAATTTCAAATGCAATTCTTTCAAGAATGCGTCAGACCAGTCTTGTGGCGAACTATCCATTGGACTTTCTGCGGCTTTATTTTTTGGGAATGCCATAATCTCACGAATATCATCCAAACCTGCAAGCAATGCGCAGAATCGATCAAACCCAATCGCAATACCGCCGTGCGGAGGAGCGCCATACTTAAACGCATTCAATAAGAAATCGAATTTCTGTTCTGCTTGTTCGTATGATAATCCTAAAACTTGTAAGGAACGTGTTTGTACTTCTTTCTTATGAATTCTAATCGAACCGCCCCCTAATTCAACACCGTTTAACACAATATCATACGCTTTTGCGCGCACTTTTCCTGGATCTTTTTCTAATAATTCTATATCCGTATCTAATGGAGAGGTAAAAATATGATGACGTGCCTGCCAGGAATGTGATTCATCATTAAACTCAAACAATGGGAAGTCAATCACCCAACAAAAGTTGAATTCATCTTTCTTAATCAAATTCAATTTCTTACCAACATGTAAGCGTACTTGTCCTAGACCCGTACATGCACGTTCAAATTCATCTGCAGCGAATAATAATAAATCGCCTTCCTTTGCTTTCGTTGCTTTCACTAGTTCTTTTTGCACGTCTTCTGGAAGATATTTGACAATCGAACTTTCTAATTTATTATCTTTGATGACTTTCGCCCAGGCAAGCCCAGGTAATTTGTATAATTTCGCGATTTCAATCATTTCTTCAATTTCTGTACGCGAGAATTTACCGCAACCAGGCGCGTTTAAACAATAGACTGAACCTTCCTTCTTTGCAAGGACGTTTGTAAATACTGAGAAGTTTGATTTTTTTACTATGTCGTTGACTTGGACGAATTCTAAACCAAATCGTAAATCTGGCTTATCACTCCCATACTTCGACATCGCTTCATGGAATGTTAATCGTTTGAATGGATTTTTAATTTCTTTGTTTAATGCTTTTTTAAAGACGTTTTTCAGTAACCCTTCGACAACCCCCTGAATATCTTCCTGTTCAATAAAAGACATTTCCATATCAATCTGCGTAAACTCAGGCTGACGATCTGCCCGTAAATCTTCATCACGCATACATCGCGCTAACTGAAAATACCGATCACAGCCAGCAATCATTAACAATTGCTTATACATCTGTGGTGATTCTGGTAGAGCATAAAACTTTCCTGGATGCACACGACTAGGAACTTTAAAGACACGCGCGCCGCCCGGTGTTGTTTTGACAAACATCGGTGTTTCAATTTCCATAAAGTTTTGTGATGATAAATACTCACGCACTGCTTGCGCAGCTGTATGTCTTAAGAATAAATGCTGCTGCATGACTGGACGACGTAAATCTAAATATCTGTATTTTAATCTCGTTTCTTCATTAATATCCATACGATCATCAATTTCAAATGGAGGAACTTCTGCTTCGTTTAAAACGATTATTTTATCGACTACTACTTCAATCTCACCTGTCACTAATTTACTATTTTCCATCCCTTTTGGACGTACGCGTACTTTTCCTGAAATTTCTAACACTGATTCCCGCTTCAATTTCTCTGCTTTCGCAAAAACCTCTTTATTCTCTGGAGCAAAAACGACTTGCGTAAAACCATATCTATCCCGTAAGTCAATAAAAATTAAACCGCCATGATCTCTTCGTACTTGCATCCATCCCTGTAATGTGACTGATTTCTCTATATCTCTCTTTGTCAATTCACCACAAGTATGAGTTCTGTGCATAAAAAACGATTACTCTTAACAATATTTAAAGCTTATGACCCTACACCCCTCTTTTCTGCGCAATCCCCTGCCACATATCCACCTTCTGTATAAATTTCTTTGTAGGAAAATAAACAAAATCGCTCCCTATCGTTCTTAATTCCAGATACGCATGCGCTCCCATCGTTACTAATTTTTCAAGCGGCAGATCCGCCTTTTCCATGTCGATCATCGTTCTTATCAAGATGCTCTGCTCATCCAGCGCCTTATATTCTGCGTCTATAACCTCCTGCAATATTATCCGTAAAATATGATGCACGGAAAGCCCGACCCATTCCCCATACACCATGCCCGTACGCACAAAATACCGCGCAAGATCATTACAGGCCTCATCCGGAAACGTTCCTGCAGTAACGATATCCCCGAAACGCAAATCCTTCGGACTTTTTACGTGCTCCTCATTGATTCCATTCCGATAAATACCCTGCCGTAACCGTTTCATACTATTATCCCTTTTTTTCTTCCTTAATAAAAATGCCTATCGTCTGATCCAAAGATTTAATAGCCTATCATCGTCCACTCTTTTTATGGATTTAGAAAAAGTCGCGCACGGACAAATATCTGTTGAACGCTTTTACGGACAGACCTATATTTATATTCCCGCAGCCATAGCTGAAACGGCCGGTGGATTTGCGTTAACAAAGATCGTTCTTCACTATTTTACCAAAGAACAATTACGCGAGCATGAATGGCGCATCGATAAAGGAGAACATCAAGGCGTTTCATTTTATATGCTCGATTTACCAAGCGTGCTCCGCCCCAGAGAAGCAGAACAGCCTGAATTCAATAAACCTGACTCTCTTGCACAGAAAATACAAGACACCTATACGCGAAAAAAAGCTAATACCCGCTAAATCGCTTAAAGAACAGATGTTTCGCCGCCAACGCCGTCATAAAATAAATAAAAACTAATCCAAGAATATACAACAGCAGCAGATACGGAACAGCAGTGAACAAAAATATTTTTCTCCCCCAGGATCCAAAAACAAGAACACCCATCACCATAATCATACCTAAGGCGATACTGACAAAAAACCAACTTGGCCTGTTTTTAAATAAACTCTGCCGTGAACGCAGCGCAAACACAATAAGAATCTGGGAAACAACCGACTCAATAAACCAGCTTGTCCGGAATACATCAGGAGAAACTTTGAATATAAAAACTAATGGAAGGATCAACGCCAAATCAAAAAACGTGCTCATCCACCCAAAATAGAGCATAAACTTGGTGATTAAACCCATATCCCACTTCTTTGGTTTTTCCATGAAATCTTTTCCCACCGTATCTGATGCGATCGCGATCATCGGAATATCCGTGATAAAATTCTGTAATAAAATCTGCACAGGCAGCAGCGGGATAAACGGCAAAAAAAGCGACGAAAGCGCCACGGTCACCATATTCCCAAAATTCCCGCTGATCGTGTTCAATATATATTTCACCATATTCCCGAACACCATGCGCCCCTCATGAACGCCATTCGCAATCACCCGCAAACTTTTCTTTAAAATAATAATATCGGCAACTTCTTTCGCCACACCCGCACTTGAATTGACCGCGATACTCACATCCGCCACTTTTAATGCGGGCACATCATTTACCCCATCCCCAATAAAACCAACCACATGCCCCTTTTCATGCAAACACTGCATAATTCTAAGCTTTTGTTCCGGCGTTACCCGCGCAAAGACATTATGCGCCGCCACGCCCTGTACCCATGCATCCCCCTTCAGCGCCGCCAATTCCTCCCCAGCCATAATTTTTCCCTGATCAACCACCAGTCCAATCTCTGTACATACCTTCTGCGTAATAAACGGGCTGTCGCCCGTAAGCACTTTGATGGTAATGCCCAGCTCTTTCAAATGCGCCAGCGCATCACGCGCCGTCTTCTTCGGGGGATCAAAAAACAATAAGAACCCGACAAGCATCAAATCCCTCTTCTCCTTTTCTATCGTCCCTTTCACCCCATCCTTCTCAGCAACCACGATCACATGATATCCCTGCATTTCATACGCACGCACTTTTGTTTCAATTTCTTTCCGTTCCTCTTTTGTCATGCGCTTCTTTTTTTCCTGGATCATAACCGCGTGACATTCCGGAAGGATATATTCTGCAGCACCTTTCATAATCAGCATCTTTTTCCCCTGCTGTTCCACAATCACTTCCATACTTCTCCGCTGCACATCAAACTCTGCCTCATCAAGCACCCGCACGCCATGCACATCAACCTTCATATGCACCGCATCCGGACACTCCCAGATCGCCTTATCCACAGGATTGGCAGTCAGATGTTTTCCTTTCTCTTCCCGCAAATCATTACATATCAGCCCATCAAATAAAACGCGATCACTTTTTATTCCATTGATATCAATAAAACGCACCAATTCCATCCTTCCTTCGGTTAATGTCCCGGTTTTATCACAACACAATACATCCATATTCCCCAGATCCTCAATCGCTACCAATCGTTTCGTAATGACATGGTCTTCCGCCATACGTCTTGCCCCTTTTGCCAACGTAATCGTCATAATAACCGGCAACACTTCCGGCGTAATACCTACCGCAACAGCGAGCGCAAACACTGCCGTAGTCAAGAGATCCCTGCCCGCGATGCTATGCACGATAAAAATAAACGCGGCCATCACCAGCGTTATCTTCAGAATGAGTTTACTTAACGCGGCCATACTCTTCTGAAACGCTGACTCCCGTGTCTGATTTTCCGCAAGAAGAATAGTATGATTAAACTTTGTCTTTTCCCCTGTCGCCAGTACGACGCCGACTGCCTCACCTGATACGACCGCTGTTCCCATCCACACCATACTCTTCCCCTGGTATCCCGCTCTCTTTCCTACAGGAACAGATTCGCCGGTCAATGCCGCTTCATTTACTGTACACTCTTCTGCTTTGACAAGACGCATATCCGCAGGAACAATATCCCCCACATGCAAATAGACGATGTCCCCCGGTACAAGTTCACGCGCATCACGCTCAATAATGCTTCCATCCCTTCTGACGCGCGCACGATGCGTGATATTCCGCAACAAGAACTGAATCGACCGCTCCGCCTTATACTCCTGAATAAACCCAAGAAAACCATCCAGAAAAACAATCGCGCAAATCACCAGCGCATTCACCCGCTCCTGTAAAATATACGCAATACCTGCCGCACTTATTAATAAAAGAAGAAAAGGACTTTTAAACTGATTCAGAAAAATTTTTATCACGGTATTTTTGTTTTTCTTTTTGAGTTCATTATACCCATACATATCCCGGCGCTTATGCACCTCATTCGTTGACAATCCTACGGTCACTGGCGGGGCATCTTCTAGAACCTGTCTCTCACCCGCATTTACCATCTTTTCTCTCCTTCCTTTTACCCTTTAACTTCTTTTCGTCCGCTCTACCCTTATCCTTGATACTGAAACGAAAGAAGATTATACTCTTCTCCACTATAGATTTTTATGCATTATCAAACAATCTATGTTCTTCTCTTTTTTTGAAACCCATTTTTTGAAAAGTCTTAATTGAAGCTTGATTGTCCTCTTTAATATGACAAAATACCCAGATATCTTTGTTATCATTGAATTTGTTTAGAACCTCTTGAATTAGTTTTGAAGCTATACCCTTATTTCTATACACCTTATCAACAATAAGTTTATTGACATAAACATAATTCCCCCCATCATAACTTGCGAAAATACTCCCAATAACTTTTCTCTTATCAACAGCTACAAAATATGAACCTTTATTTCTTTTTAACATCTGAGAAAATTTATCTTCATTAAAATTAATTAACAACATATCTCCCGCCTTTAATAAATTATATACCGCTTCAAAGTCATTTATTTTTGTTAATCTCGTTTTGATCATTTTTGTTTAACTCAACTCGGGTGCTTCTGCCTTTTTATATTTTATTCAATTATAAAAACTTATTGCTCATTATTCCTGCTCCCCTTTAATTACAGGTTCTTTTTTCCGATATAAAATTGTTTTGGAAGTTCGTAGGTTAGTAGGTTTTGAGGGATGGTCATATTACAGACTTCAAATCCGGAATTTTTTAGGTCTTCTGATGTTAATAAACTTCTTGAGAATGGAGCATGTATGAAGTAACCATTTGGTTTTATCTTGGTTGCTATTTTTGGAAGCACATGTTTTACATAGGATCTTTCAACAACCCCTGCGGAAAGAACGCCAGGATCAAGAATGACATCAACCTGATGACCGTCATCGATTTCTTCTATTGTTTTGAGTTGGACGTTGTTTCCTTGCGCGATTGCTTGTTCCACATTTTTTTTATTTGCATCGATGCCTTGTGCCTCATATCCTTCTTCGGTTAATATACTTAAGAAATTGCCATTTCCACAGCCGATGACGAGGATACTGCTTCCTCTTTGAATAGAAGTTTGTAGGGTGTCCAATATCTTTCCATAAATTTCTTTGTGATCATCTCGATTTAGTGGATTCCAATTTTCCCAATAAGTGCCATCGAGAAGAAGGAAACGGTGGGTGTTTAATGCAATATACTCGAGCGTATTTCCTCTTGCTGTTCTAATGCGTTGAAAATCTTCTCTTCGTACTTGATTTATTCTTTCTCCTTGAGCGCGCGCAATAGGAAGTAATCTGTATCTTCCTTGTGCTTCATCAACGTCTTCAATTGTATAGATTATTTCATCAGAGAGAATAATCTTTCCGAGTCCATGGCGGAGTTCATTTTGATCAATGCCTAATCCTTGTTCTTGGCATACGGTAAAAAGTTGAGAATAGGGTATCTTATCGCTGGTTGCTTTCTGCGGTTGCATAGTTTAGAAATCCTCGGGGAAGTCCTGCAGATAAATGCGCAACCTTTTGTGTTGCTTCTTGTAATTTTGCATTAATATTACAATCTATTCGCGCGATGGTGTCGTCGATGCTTTTGGGAAGAGGAATTTCCTGATCAATTCTTTGCTTTGCTCCTTGCACGCGATCAAATAGGAGTTGCTGTGCTGCAAGGATTTCTTGTTTGTGGTTATTGTCGATGATTCGCGCTTCTGCAAGAAGTTTTGCCGCTTCTTTTAGAGGTTCAAGAGATCCTGTAAGATATTCCGCAAGAATCTTTTCTTCTAAGAGCGCTGCCTGCATTCTCTCGATAATAGGGTTCTCAACTTGAATATAGACTCCTGAATCCCCAAATGAATAATCATATCGAATCAACGCATTTCGTTGAAGCGTGAGAGGTTGATTCAACGCTAATGCAGTAAGGATTGCACAACCCACTTCCGCACTATAAACATATCCTTCACCTTCAGGATGGGGAACTCTTATTCCAAGATAGATCTTTCCTGTAATTGTCCCCTTATCGATTGTTGGTCGTTCAATGCCTTCTGTCTTAATAACAGGCAGGAATTTTTCAGCACTATGCACCTTGAAATGAAGTCGTGCTTTATGTCTGTTTTCTTCTGCATGAGTAAGCCAAAAGTCTCCATTTGCCCGCACGTCAAAACCATATAGCGCTGATGCATCAAACTTGACTTCATTATAGAACCCGTTTCTTCCGGTAAACCCAGAAAGCACGGCTTTCATCACTTCATATGTGAGATTCGCGACGTCAGTACTTTTAAAACTAGGATCAAACCTTGCCCCGTCAACTGCTGCTCGATAATATTCTAAACTCAGGTCATCATAAGGCAATGGCACAGGTGCATTAAATTCAAAAGTGGCAGAACCTTGATCATTACTCATCTTCACTGAAAAATCATTCGGTAATTGCACTTCTTGAATTACAATCGGTATCGGCATAAGAAATAAGAGCAATACAAAAGATTATAAAAGTATTGCTTCCCAAACCGCGCAGTTGAAGACTTACGAAAAAACGTCTTTTCCGGCATCTAAATACCCAAGAAACTTATTCCCAAAGCGTACCAAATCAAATTCGGATCACTATCAACTCTCTGGAAATACAATCTTCCCAATGCCTGGAGCCTCATTTACACGATCAAACGAGACGAAGTTATTGTGTTAAGCATTGTTTTAGAATGGATGAATCATAAAGAATACAAACGAAGATTCCATTACTAAACTTTTGTTATTACCCTCTATAGTTAAACGAAAAAAGATTATACTCTTCTGTATTATACACCTTAATTCCTTCTGCGTGCCATAACACAAATCCAGCAATACCCGCGTCTAACGTCATCTTACTACAAATCGTACAATAGGGACGACCTGCGCGGGATAGCTTTCCTTTTTCATCAAGACGCATAAAATATAATCGAGAACCTTGTACCTTATCTGGATTTTTTTGCAACGCATCCATAATCGCTCTTTGTTCTGCATGTACACAACACGTTTTATCTTTCACTTTTACATGATAGTTTTCTTTTGTATCTAAACATCGACGTTGGGATTCTTTATGACATGGAGGGGAATTAAACCCTACCCCAATAATTTCATTATTCTTTACAATCACTGAACCGCACTTATCCCGCTGACAGGTTGCCTGCAACGCAATCTTTCCCGCATATGTTAACCACTGTGCTGCTTCCTGTTCTTCTTTCCCTTGAAGATATGTCATTTTTTATCTGATCATTCCTTCCATTTCTTTTATGATTTTCTTACATTTTTCTATCGCCTGTTTTGCTGTCTCAAAATCCATCCTGTTCCCATAATAGGTCAGTGCATTACGTTTGTATCTCACATCATCAAAGAGAATAAATACATCCCCTCTCTTTATGACATCACGCAGATAAAATCCCAGACAAAGATGATTTAAAATATTATATCCCTCCCTGATAACCAGCGCCTGCAGCAATTCCAATAAAGACGTGTAATAATCCTCAAATACAAAATTGCAGTTTTTCTCATTGATATCTTTGATCAGGTTTATCCTTTCCTCTGCAGTTTCCATCAACGATTCAGCCCGTTCAGGGTTCGGAGATACTTCCTTTACCGCATTGGTTTCAATGCAATCATCCCATGATGCCTCTTTCATCTAAATACCTCGACATAGCTGTTTAATGTCATGCCGTTCAGGATATTATTCGCAAGGTGCTTATTCTCGATTTTATTAATATTACCATATACAAATACTTGTATTTTTCTTTTCAGTATCTTTTCAAACTTTTCCAGACTTATTGTTTTCTTTGATAGTGTTTCAATGTACAGATCTATATCACTTGTTTCAGTATCCTCTCCTTTCGCATACGATCCAAAAAGAATAATTACGGGATTGTTCAGGGCTTCCTTCAGATATTCTACCATGCCTGAGTCATAGATCTGTTTTATGTTGAATAGCCTCTTGCCCAAGATATAACTCGTGTTTGTCCTGTCAGCAGTATACACGACGACCTCGCCTGTTTTTATTGTTTTCAAGATCCCTTCTTTTTCCAATTCTTTACTGTATCTAATTACTGACGGCAGTGGAAGTTTTAATGCTCTTTCTATTTCCCTTACCCGTAACTTCGTCGTTGGATTAACGAAGAAATATTCCTGTATCGCTCGTTTTATATTTTTTATTTTCATTTGATATTATAGGATATCAGTTGATATTTAAAATTATCGGTAACAGGCTTTGGTGCATTCCTGGTTCTTTACTTATATTCACTTGGAAAAACCTAGGTCTAGCATATAAGATTTGGTCAAAGATGATCTAAAAGCACAGGGTTGCACCAAAGCCCGGTAACACTATTTGCTCTGCTTATCCCCTTCACTTACAACTCGCTTTACCAATATCTTTTTATACTCCCATAAAAAAACCAGACCATGCCTGCACAAACCTGGAATCTCAAAGACATTATCCCCCCTTTCGAATCAGCTGATTACAAAAAACTCCTCGCAGACATGGAAGAACAAGCGCAGTTTATCGAATCATACCGCACAAAGTTAAATCCCCTTATTCACGCGCCAGAATTTCTCAAACTTATCAACGCACTTGAAACGATTACTATGATCAGTTCCCGTCTTATGAGCTATGCCTATCTGTGGTATTCAGAAGATACTTCCAACCAGGCAGCAAAACTCTACCGCTCACAAATCGAACAACTTACCACTGCCGCAGGCAACCGCATTCTTTTTTTGAATCTCTGGTTTAAAGAATTAGAAGATAATGACGCTGAACAACTCATCAAAGATATGCCGAAAGAATATCACTATTATTTACGCAAATTACGCTTATTAAAACCCCATACATTAAAGGAAACTGAAGAGAAAATCATCAATCTCAAAGACTTAACCGGCAATAATGCGCTCATCAAACTGTATGACATGACCACGACCAACTTTATGTACAAACTTACGGTCGATGGGAAAAAACAAACACTTACCCGCGAACAATTGACCACGTATGTGAAAAGCGATGACCCCGCTATCCGTAAAGCAGCATATCAGGCACTGTATAAAATGTACCGACAGCACAGCGACCATCTCGCAGAAATCTACCGCAGTCTCATCCTTGACTGGAAAAACGAGAATTTAACCTTACGGCAATACAAAAGCCCGATTACTGCGCGCAATAAAGGCAATGATATCAGCGACAAAGCAATTCAAACCCTCCTTGATGTGTGTCAAGACAATAGAACGCTCTTTCAGGACTATTTCAAACTCAAAGCACAATTGTGCAAGATCGACAAGATGAGTCGTTATGACCTGTATACGGCGTACAAAGAAAAGAAACAAACCTACACGTATGAAGACGCACTCAAAATAGTCTATAAGGCCTATAAAGAATACTCTCCTGAAATGGAAAAACTGGCTCAACAAATTGTTGATAAAGACCATGTTCATCATACGATCCAGAAAAATAAAATTACCGGCGCGTACTGCTATGATATCAATCCCGGCATTACCCCCTATGTTCTTTTAAATTTTGCAGGCGACACCCGCGATATTTTTACGGTCGCCCATGAATTTGGCCATGCTGTCCACGACCTTTTATCACATAAACATTCCCCCTTAACCGCGCACGCGCCGCTTATCCTCGCAGAAACTGCCTCTATTTTTGGGGAAATGCTCCTGTTCGATTCCTTTATGCGCGAGACAAAGGACAAAGAACTGAAAAAAACATTACTCATCCAACAATTAGACAATATCTACGCGTCTGTTATTCGACAAGCATACTTTATCCTGTATGAAATCAACGCACACGCCCTTATCGCTGAAGGCGCAGATCTTGCGACACTAAACAAAACATACAAAGACAATCTCAAAGAACAATTTGGCGATGCAATGACGATTCCCGATGACTTCCAGTACGAATGGATCAGTATTCCGCATATTTTTCACACTCCTTTCTACTGCTACGCATACGCATTCGGGAATTTACTTGTCTTAGCGCTGTACGAACAGTACAAAAAAGAAGGAAAATCATTCGTTCCCAAATACCTGAAAATATTACAATACGGCGGATCAGAAAGCCCTGCGAAAATTCTCGAAGAACTTCATATAAATATTGAAGATCCGAAATTCTGGCAGGGTGGATTTGATCTGATTCAAACAATGGTTCATGATCTGAAAAAATTAGTGTAAATACTCTTTTGCCAAGATTTATTAAGCGCAGAAAAATGAACCTATTATGCAAACATTCCTGCGCTATGCTGAACAACAGGGGGCAGACTATGCTGAACTCAAAAGCCAGGAGCAGGAAAAAAATATTATTGTCATCCAGAACAAAACCGTCAAAGAACTTTCCACCATCACCACAAAACTGCATTCTGCCCGCGTTCTTATCAAAGGAAAAGAAGCACTCGCGTACAGCACTGCATCAGATTACAAAAAATTGATCGACCAGGCGATCAAACTGGCAAAAATGACGGTGAAAAAAAGCCCATTCCCCGTACTTCCGCCCTATCAGAAAAAACTCATGACGAAACGCGCGATTGACCCGCGCACCATTAGCCTTGAAGAAAAGAAAAAACAATTACTCGCACTTGATCACCGGGAAAAATACAAACAGATCACGTCCCTGAATCTTACCTATATGGATACGAGCCGTCTCTTTAATTTAATTACCTCTGACGGACGCGATATCCTCTGGGATGACTGCCGATCAACGTTCGCGAGCAATGCCTTTGCGAAAGAAGGAACGGCCTTTGAAAATTATTACGACGCTGTCGCCAATCATTATGGATACGAAGTCATGGAGAAAAGCGAGACCATAACACAACATACGATGGATATTGCCCGGCAACTCCTGAAAGCAAAACACCCTATCGGCGGCAACTATCCCACGCTCGTCGATCATCATCTTGGCGGTGTCTTCGCGCACGAAGCAGTCGGACACGCGTGCGAAGCAGATACGATCATTCAAAGCGCATCTGTCTTACAAGACCAGATTGGGAAAAAAATTGGCACTGATGAAATTACCATCATGGACAATGGGACGATCCTCTGTAATGGATGGACCCCTGTGGACGATGAAGGAACCCCTGGACAGCCTACTTTACTTATTGAACACGGTGTTTTAAAAAATTATTTACAAAGCAGAACGACCGCGGCGATCTTAGGCATGCAACCAACCGGTAATGGGCGCGCGCAGGGACTCAGCTGCAGGGCTATTCCCCGTATGACCTGCACGTATGTGGCACCTGGCGACGCAACATTCGATGAAATGGTTCGATCTGTTAAAAACGGGTATTATCTCAAAGGAACAATGGGTGGTCAGACAAGTCCAGCGACCGGCCAATTTCTTTTCAACGCGCAATATGGGTATTTAATTAAAAATGGAGAAATTGCGAGCATGGTGAAAGGAGCATCATTAACGGGTAATATCCTGGAAACGCTCAAACACGTGCATCTGATCGGCAATGATATCCAGTATAATTCAGGAACGTGCGGAAAAGACGGACAACTCGTTCCCGTCAGTGATGGCGCGCCCCATTTTGTGATTGACAACGCACGTGTAGGAGGGCATACCTAATGCTCGGCCAGATTCATACCTATATCAAAAACAAAGTCAAAGATTATGAACTGTACTATACCCATACAGATACGACCAGCTTTCTTCTTCAAAGAGAAAACATTGACTTTGCGACCGAAGGATCAGACGACGCGTTAGGCGTCCGCGTCTTTCTTGATGGAAAAATGGGTTTCGCAAGCACAATGCATCTCTCTCAGTACCAGGCGTGCGTTGACCAGGCGATCAAAATCGCACGCTTAAACAATCATGATCCCAAATTCAAACAGTTTGTCGGACCACAGAAGATCCCCAAGGTTCCCATGAAAACGAAAATCCTAGCAGACCTTCCATACTCCGCACTCCAAAAAACGATAACAGATTATATTAAATCACTCAAGAGCGTCCATAAAGACGTACGTATCAGCAGCGGCGGCTATGAACGCAACATCAGCACGATTCATCTCATTAATTCTGCAGGCGTCAATCTTCAAACAGCGGTCGCAGCAAATTCCCTTTCCGCTGAAATTCTGTATAAAGACCAAGCATTAAGTTTTGGTACAGAAGAACGCATCCCATTAGATCCGGATCAAGGGAAAGAACACGCCCAACGCCTTGTCGCTATGGATCACGCGCAAAAAATACCCACCCAAACACTCCCTCTTGTATTACATCCTGACGCGCTTGCCAGCCTTATGGAAGAAGCATTCACGTTCGCCATTGACGCGGAACATGTCCAGCAGAAAAAATCATACTTTACTGGGAAAATTGGAAAACCCATCTTTGATCCAAAAATCACGATTACTGATGACGCATTAGATCCCAAACGCTATATGAGCAGGCCATTTGACGATGAAGGAACCCCCTCACAAAAAACAGCTTTGGTCACTAAAGGGAAACTGACAAGTTACAGTTATGACAGTTATACTGCGTATGACGAACAGAAAAAGAGCACGGGAAACGCGCACCGAAATGCCTTAAGTACGCCCTCTATCGGGCCAAATAACACGCTTCTTGAACAGGGAACAAAAAAAATAAATGACCTTATCTCCTCATTAAAAAAAGGAGTGTATGTTACCCAACTCTTAGGAACGCATACCATGAATGAAAATACAGGTGATTTTTCTCTCGCGATTTACGAAGGACAGTATATTCAGGACGGTGTTATTAAACACGCGCTGAAAGATACCATGATCGCCGGCAATTTCTTCGCTTTACTAAAAGATGTTCAAGCGATCTCCAAAGAAGTGAAACACGCAGGACGCGGCTATTATATCCCTTATACGTTATTTCCCTCAATCAACGTGATCGGGGAATAAGTTATTTCTTTTGTCTTGCTTTTACCAGCTGCTTTTCCCTCTCCTCATTATACCTCCTCTTTATCCTTTCAAACATTCTTGTGATCTCCTGTGTTTCAACCGCTGGTTTGAGCGCGACGATACGCATAATCTTTCCATCGGTCTGGTTCAGTTCTATTGCCCCTGTTTTCATCCCCTGCGCCCATTTCCCTATTTTTTTTATTATGCCCCATTTATGCAGGGTAATGCGTCTGATGCCCAACCTATCCACTGCTTCTGATTCATGCAGGCTTTTATCACCGACTTCCATGCCTTCTTCATGTGTTCTGACATTCCCTATTACGCCCGTTTTCGGATGATAATCAAAGAAAAGATATCGTCCCTGAAATGGCCGCCCGTATAACGCAATCCATTTTGTTCCTTCTGTTATTTCTTCCACATTTTTTTCTATAATCTGCTGTTCTATCGTATTTGCAAGATTCTGCTGTTGTTCCTTTATCGCTTCCTGAATAAAATTTCCTTCATTATAGCGTTGTATTGATTCTTCAATAATCTCCCTTGCGATTACAGGCATGAACGCAGTAGGTTTTAAACTTATAAAATCCACAATTTTTCCAGGACGACCAATCCCGTTAAACTCCTGAAACATATAACCTGTCAGGCAGCCCCGCGGCACTTTTACTTTTCTCCAGCTGGTATCTTTTTTCAGAAACGCGACAATCTCCCCTGATCCTTTATATGCCAGCCTGATATCAGTTTCACGACGGATTGTTTGTCCCTGCAATACATATGCGATCGATCCTTTTCCTGAACCCAGCATTAACGCTACATTCTTCTTAATAATCCCCCCTCTTGTACCCATCGGCTTTCTCTCTTATTCTTTCAGCTTAATGCTAAAAATCATATCCTCGACTTTATTCAGGTTCCACTTAATCGCGTCAGATTTTTTCCGCAACTCGCCGTTCCGCAGATCTATCATCAAAAATTCCCCGTAAATCTCCTCAATCACATCCCGCATCAGCATAACACTTGAATAATCCTTCTTAATCGCGTCATGAACCGCTTTTCTCCCTAACTCGCCTGTTAAATCGCATAACCCCATTAAATACGCCTGGACAGGAACGCCGCATTCATCCGCATTCGGAATGCGTTTTTTCTTGACAATCTCAAAAAAACAGACCGCCTCGACAAATTCCTGCAACGCGACAACACCCATCCCTGTTTCATAATCCCGCACAGGATCAATTTTCTTCACTAAATTTTTTATTTTTATTAACGCTTTTTCCGCGTTTCCGAGATCATTGCGGTGCACGCCATAAATAATCTGTTTAGAAACAGCGATCACTTCACGCGCCAACTGAATCGTTTCTTCACGCTTCTCTTCGAATGCCGTTAACTGTTTCCTGATCTTCTCAAAATCGTGCTTCTCTAACATCAGGAAAGAACAGAAAAAAACTATTTAAACCTTTGTTATCCTCTTTTTTTCTATCTTCTGAATCTCCTCATAAAAATGTTTCCATGAATCGACACGTTTTGCGACGGTTAATGCAACAGGAATGTCCTTATTATACGCCCAGTTAAATAGAAAACGATGAGGAACAACACCCACTAACGGTTCTAACTTTTCAAGATCATCGTCAATAAATGTGTGTAATCCCCGACAGGCATCTTTTTTGGAGATGTCTTTTCCCACACTTTTTATCGGAAGATTTAATCTGCGTTTTACCATCCATTCCTTCGCAATTATTGACTCAGGCACCCCGCGTGACGTTACAACAGTAAGAATGTGCCCTTCTTTCAGCAATCTTTTAATATAAACTCCCGCATCCTTCACTTCGTTCATCAATAATCCTATTTCCCGTGTCCCATAAATCCGCTTCTGCAACGCCCGATACTGTTCCAGCGACAACCACCCTTCCCCCACCACCATCTCTTTCTTACATTTCTCCGGAGGAATATCTATGTTATACAATTTTTTCGCGCCATCACTCTTTAATTTTCCCGCATCAGAAATAACGCCATCAAAATCCAGGCCAATATTCATCTCCTTGAATTCTTTTCAATATTTATAATGATTATTATCGCAGGGTTTACTCTTCTATCTTCCGCTTTAACGCCGCAACCCATTTTTCCTGCTGAATTTTTCCAATAACCCCCTTATTCCGATCCAGCACAACGTTTCGAATGATTTTCGCTAACTGCTCAATATCCTTATGAATTTCATGCGCCTGAGCGGCACGCACAATCTCTTCCCCGAAATTCTGATTCTTTTCCCCATTCAGCAATTCATTATACCTTACTATCCTTGACAAACACGCATCAACTTCCCCTATTTTATTCATATCTGCATCGATATTTCTGATTACTTCCTCCACTTCCTTATCTTTCGTCATCTCAAAAAGCGTCAACAATCTCCCTTTTAGGATCTCAAAATAATGCGGCCCCAGCAAGGCGATCAAATTCTTTAATTCCAAACTCCGCTGCGTTATCATCTTCACCTTGGTTGCGATCCCCTGCTTCTGCTTCTCTTTCTGCGCTTCATCTTTTGCGCTTGCGTATAATCCCAGATCCTGGGTTAATAACTGCAGGTAATGGAGTAATGTATCTGCGTTCTGCTGGATCGCATGTAACCGCACATTCTCCTGATTGACCCTTATCTGCCCCAGAAAATCACGCACTTCCACAGACTGATACGGGTCATCGTGCCGCGCCTCTTCTGTTTTTTTCTCCAACGCCGCATCAACAGCCGCCTGTGACACTTCTTTTTTCCCTAAACCAAACCAACCCATTGTACCCTCTTTTACGAGAAAACGCTATTTATAGTTTTCTATGCCTGAAAACGTATACGACACAATCGTATCTAACGGTTAATTTTATATATACTTACCGACCTAACAGACATTTATGGTGACAATCGAAGAAATCCGGCACTCCGCAGCGCATATGCTTGCTGCCGCAGTTCAACATTATTATCCTTCTGTCAAATTAGGCATTGGACCGGTCATTGAAGACGGATTCTATTATGATTTTGATCTGGATCACACCTTTACCCCAGAAGACTTTCCAAAAATTGAACAGAAAATGCAGGAACTGATCAATAAAAAGTCTGCATTTGAACAACAAAAAGTCACCGTTGCAGAAGCAAAAACTCATTTTAAAAACCAGCCCTACAAACTTGAGCTCATTGACGAATTCAGTGCTGAAGGAAAACAACTGACACTGTATAAAACAGGCGATTTCATTGACCTTTGTAAAGGCGGGCATGTCCAGAACACCAAAGAAATTGGCGCAGTCAAACTGTTGCGCGTAGCGGGCGCGTACTGGCGGGGAGACGCAAAAAATAAACAGCTGCAGCGCATTTACGCAACCGCGTTTCCAACCAAAAAAGAATTAGAAGATTATTTACAGATGCTGATTGAGGCAGAAAAACGTGATCATCGTGTTCTTGGAGAACAACTCGGTCTTTTTTTTATGCATGAATATTCACCCGGCGCGCCTATTTTTTTACCGAAAGGTATGATTATTTACAATGAACTGATGCAACTTACCCGCACCGAATATAAAAAACGCGGCTATCAAGAAGTCCTTACACCATTACTCTATGAAAAAGGACTTTGGGAAACATCAGGACACTGGGCACACTATAAAGAACATATGTTCAATATGGAAAGCGAGAAAAAAACATACAGCCTTAAACCAATGAACTGTCCATCCCATTGTCTTATCTACAAACAAAAACTTTGGAGCTATAAAGAGCTCCCATTACGTATCGCAGACTTTGCACCGCTTCACCGCAATGAATTATCCGGCGCACTCAGCGGCCTTACCCGCGTTCGTAAATTTTCCCAAGATGATGCTCATATTTTCCTAAGTGAAGAACAATTAGAAGCAGAAATTGAAGCGGTTCTTGCATTTGAACAATATATCTATACCGATATTTTCCATATGGACTATACCATGACATTAGGGACACGACCTGATGACTTCATGGGCGACAAACAATTCTGGGAAAAAGCAGAACACCTTCTTGAATCTATTCTCAAGAAAAAGAAAATCCCTTACAAAGTCGCACCAAAAGACGGCGCATTCTACGGGCCAAAAATCGATCTTCGTGTCAAAGACGCACTTAATAGAGAATGGCAACTTGCAACTGTTCAGCTTGATTTTCAAATTCCTTTACGCTTTGATCTCAGCTATGAAGGAAGCGATGGGAAAAAACATACCCCGATTATGATTCATCGTGCTGTTTATGGATCTATTGAACGTTTCTTTGCGCTTATCATTGAACATTACGCAGGAAAATTCCCTGTCTGGTTAGCGCCTGTGCAGGTCGCCATTGCAACCATTGCAGATCGTCACGTTCCTTACGCAGAACAATTACAAAAAACACTTGAAGCAAACAATATCCGCGTTACATTAGACATACGGCCTGAAAGCATTCCACGCAAAGTACGCGATCATCAGCTTATGAAAGTCCCATACATTATTACAATCGGTGATAAAGAAATGGAAAGCAAAAATCTTGCCATACGCACACGGGACAATAAGATTATTACTCATACGGAAGACGCATTTATCAAACATATCCTTGAAGAAATAAAAACACGTACACAGTAACAGAAAGGTTTTTATTGCGTATTGCGCAGAAAGATCCATGCAAAAAAAGAGTGATCGAACGTATACAAACCATCTTGGATCCCAGTTACGTGACATTATTCTTGGCGGACAGGATGGCATCGTGAATATTCTCGGTCTTGTCTTAGGTGTCGCAGCAGCAACCAACGAACCGCGTGTTGTTCTTATCGCCGGACTCGCATCCACCTGCGCAGAATCCATCAGCATGGCCGCAGTCGCCTACACGTCCTCGAAGGCGGCAAACGCCTATTATCTCAGTGAACGCGCGCATGAACGTCAGGCGATTACGCAAACCCCCATTATTGAAAAAAAACATATCCGCGCGATCTACGCAAAAAAAGGATTTTATGGGAAAGAATTGGAACTTATTGTCCAGCGCATTACGGCAAATAAACGCCTCTGGGTCTCCACATTATTAAGTGAAGAACTCAAACTTTCCCCGATCGAATATAAGAATCCATTTCATATTGGTCTGATTGTTGGTATTGCCTCTCTTCTCGGATCCCTTATCCCCCTGATTCCTTTCGTATTCATTGCAGTCAAAACTGCTATCTGGGCATCTTTTTTCAGCTGCATCCTCGTGCTCTTTCTTACGGGCGCGATCAAGGCACGTATTACTGTCGGCGACTGGAAACGCAGCGGCATTGAAATGGCAGCCATAGGAACCATTGCCGCGCTCGCCGGTTATGGCATTGGGCATCTTTTAGGAACAGTGCCCTTTTAAGAAGAAATAAAATATTATCTCCTGTTCTGGTATAAATATCCTAATATTATCCCATCTACATGATTAAGTGGGCGTGAAAATTGCCGGTGTTGGTCTAAGGGTATTGACGCGCAAACAACAAGCGGATATGGAACCGCCTTCCTGATCTTTGCAGGAACTTTAAAGGTATTATCTCTCACTGCATCACGCCCTAAAGAAAAACTAAATCCGTATCCTTCAACTACTTTCTTTACTACTCTCATCAAATCCCCGCATTCTGCCATTTCTTTCTGTGTACGCGCTACAGAACGCTCATACATTACCTCTGCCGAAGTAGGAATCTCATTTATTCGCACACTAATGCTCCCATATCTGCTTATCTCATCAGCAAGAGCCTCCTCCGCAATATAATCATTGAGTTTAAAACGGATACAATTTACATTCCTTCCTTCTGGTTCCCCAATTGCATCCATATTATTCACAATCTGACGCGCAAACTCATATGCGCTGAGATGCAACGCTTCATCCCGCTCTGTGTTCGTGCTATGCACACCTAGGCCCATATCTTTTGCCAGAATACAATTCCTTTAAAAGGTTATAGTTGATTTAATAATGGCATCAGAGATGAATAATCTTCTTGTAAAACAATTTATTTCGCTAATTCCGCATCGATCAACTGCTTGAATGATGCATACGGATATGCGCCGCTTAATAACTTTCCATTCACAAAAAAGGCGGGTGTTCCCTGTACGCCGTATGAAGCGCCCTGGTTTGCATCTTTCTGTACTTCATTAGCGAACTTTCCAGAATCTAAACAGGATCCGATATCATATCCAAGATCTTTCGCCCATTTCTTTAAATCAACAGCAGTGAACTGTACTGTCTTTGAGACTGCTCCTGTTGGTGAACCTGAATCCAGAATATTCTCTTCACTGAAAATTTTATCATGCATCTTCCAGTACGCTTCATCTCCGCCAATCGATCTCGCACATTCTGCTGCCTCAGCCGCAGGCTGCGCACCTGGATGAAAACTCAGCGGGAAGTCTCTAAATACTAACTTGACTTTTCCCGTATCAATATAATTTTTCTTTAACTCACTGAATGTTTCTGTCCAAAACTTTCTACAGAACGGGCACTGATAATCACTGAACTCAACAATCGTTACCTTTGTGTTCTTATTTCCAAGAACAGGATCATCATCTGAACTGACCGCTACTACAGCTGTCGGCTTTTGTGCCGCGTCATTCCCTTGTAGACTCGGTTGCGTGACAACTGCTTCGCCTGTCGTGAGTTTATTTAACGCAGTAGCTATACGGAACGTGCCATAAAAGGTAAACATACTGAAAATAAGACTGCACGCGACCAGAACAGTCAGCAGTTTGATTTTCTCCATAAGTCCCCTACTTTATTTCTCCTATTTAAGCATTATGTTTTTTTGAGATGTGTGTAGTCCGGTGACATATGTCACCTTACTACACAGGCGCAATAAATACAAATACTTAAAAAGCATACCCCTCTTTCTTCACTTATGAAAGCACTTATTACCGGTGGCGCTGGCTTTATTGGATTCCACCTAGCAAAACACCTTGCAGCGCAACAATATGATGTTACGATCCTCGATAATTTCGCACGCGGCTCAGAAAACACAGAATTCCGTACGCTCCTCGAACGACCCAATGTCCATTTTATCAAAGCGGATTTAACCCAACCCGACTGCACCAACCACCTTGACAAATCCTATGATCAAGTTTACCATTTAGCCATGATCAACGGGACAGAAAATTTTTACAAAATCCCGGACAAAGTTTTGAAAGTCGGCATTCTTGGAACGATCAATATGCTTGACTGGTTTGTTCAATCAAAGAAAGGAAAATTTCTTTTCAGCTCTAGCTCAGAAGCATACGCAGGAGCAGCACGTTTACTCGGAGACAAATTTCCCATCCCAACTCCCGAAGAAATTCCTTTAGTTGTTGAAGATCCCAAAAACGTTCGCTGGTCCTATGGTGGAAGCAAAATTCTCTCTGAAATCGCGATCCATAGTTACACGCAGGCCTATAATATAAAAAATTTTTCTATCATCCGCTATCATAATATTTATGGACCCCGCATGGGATTCGAACATGTCATCCCCCAATTTATCGAACGCGTTGTAAAAAAAGAAAATCCGTTCAAAATCTTCGGCGGACAAGAAACACGCACCTTCTGCTATATTGATGACGGCGTACGCGCCACACAATTAGTTATGGAACACCCTACCACTGCTGGAAAAACAATCCATATCGGACGAAGCGACGGCGAAATCAAAATAATCGACCTCGCCCAGATGTTCTTTCCCCTCGCAGGCTACCAACCCCCTATCAGTGTCCAGCCCGCACCGGCAGGATCTGTGCTACGCCGCTGTCCAGATGTGACAAAACTTTCCGCACTAGGATTTACGCCAGAAATATCCCTCCAAGATGGAATCACACGCACGTACGCATGGTACAAAGAAACATTCACGAAAAAATAACGATATCTTCTTAACTATCTCTTTCCCCCATTTATTATGGATTTTCTTATTTTCGCCGGCGGCAAAGGATCACGCCTTGGTGATAGTGTTCCAAAACCTCTTGTTATTATCAAAGGAAAACCGCTTATCGGAAACCAGATCGATTACGTCCAGAGTTTTAATGAAGTCAACCATATCATCCTTGCATTAGGCTATAAATCAGCAGACGTCATTGATTACGTACGCGCGTCTTATAACTGCATGAAAATTTTCTTTTCTATTGAAGAATACCCTGCGGGAACAGGCGGCGCACTGAAACGCGCATTACAAAAAACAACAACCCTCTTTACGGTCAACGCTACCGCATTGAGATGATATTTTAGCGGATCATTATCCGTATAATTTCCTATCATCTGCAGTTGTCTCTGTCTAACCAGATCGCTCCATTGATACAGAATCACATCAATATCCAAACAGGTCTGATGAGATCCTGCCTCTGTTAACACAGGAGGTTCTATAATGCGAATCTTTTCACTTGACGGAAATAGCTGCTTCTGCCATTTCTCTCCACCCCTTTTTCCCCCAGAGTATCGCCAACAACGACAAGAGACTGATGCAATCCCCTTTCTTGCGGATATTCTGCTAAATCCCGAAGATAGACAGACGGTTCAAACAGGATTTTCATTCTCATGATAATAAGCAAGAACTTATAAATTATACCGATAACATTCCATGCAATTTTTTATAGAGATTATATATCACAAAACATAATCCCGCTGCCTTCCCCTTCGCATGTTTTTCTATGTCTCCCTCAATAAAGTCACTTGTTTTCTGGAACGATATTTTTTTTCCCGCCAGTTTCTGTAATGGATCGACCAGTTCTTTCATTCCTTTCATTGTTCCCTTAAACGGGTTCTCAAACAGCGGTTTTCTTGGCTCTTTCTTCTTTTTCTTTTCCTCTTCCATCACCGGATTAATATATTTCTCCATCTCCTCTTGTAATTCCTTCAAACTTCCCTCGACAAATTCGTCCACTAAATCCAGGTCTTCATACAGCTCTTTTGTCTTCATCGCTTCTAATTCAAGCTCATCCAGAACGTACGCTTTGAATTTCAAATCCGCACGGCCGCCATGCACATACTGACGGCCGCCCTGGACAGTGACTGCGGACGGCATCCCCCGGAAACCCATTTCGACTTCAAGAACCGCGTAATATTTCTTGACATCCTGCACATTCTTGAATGACTCGTGAATATCGCCTGGCTTGAACGCTTTCGTATGGCCAAGAATGCTAATATGCATCTCCATTGTACTGAACGCATTCACAATATCCGGTGTGCTAAAATTCTTCATCCGTAATTTTTGCGCCGCGATTAAATACGGCTTTAACCATTTTGCGTATAACTTTAATGTCCCGTACTGCGATTTCAGATAGGCGCGCTCAATCTGATACCGTTTTGTAATCTCTTTCTCGCTTAAATCCAGCCATTTTTTATATTCCGCGAGCTTTTTACTTAAAATATTCTTGACCCGCTCGTTCAGATCTAATTTTTCAATGTCCTCCTCTGAGTCCACATAAAAAAACGCATCCCGGATCGTGACAAACCCCAAATCCTGGGCGAGCATATTAATACTCCCTTTTCCTTTCTTCATATCCACCTGATCCATCCAAATTCCCTTGACAGAATTTGCCGCGCCCCTCCGTTTTAATGGGTCTTTCTCCTCGCGCATCTCCTTATACATATCTATACGCGTTTCGAACTCTTTCAGGTCGTAAATTAAATTTAAGAGACTCTTAATCACCTGATTAATCGCGCCAAAATACTCCATCGCCTTTGCCTGCATCTGTGTCGCTTTCCCGCCGACTTCACTAAAATAACCGGATGTGACTGACGCTTCAAAATCCTCCGGTCCCTTAAACACGTCCTGCAGTCCTAAACCGCCAGGAGCAGGATCGCGCATAAAATCCAGCACCCAGAAATAAATCGGCTCCAAACTCTCGCCTACTGCGTCATACATCACCTTGTATTCTGCAACAGGCAATTTCTTCAATGCTGGAACAAGATGATTAATTAATTTGCGTTTGACCTTTTCATATTCTTTATCTTTTATTAAAGGTTTGATAAACCTGATTATTTCTTTTGCGTTCGCGGGAGCAGGTAATTTTTCATACTCCTTTACTTTTTCTTCGATCTCATGTAAAGTCAGGACCTCTTTCTCTGCCATTCCAAACATTTTTATACTCAAATCTTTATAAACATTCTGTTATAACAAATGGGGATCTTCGACCGCTTCCGCAGAAAGCATGACACGCTTGACTTGGGTGAACTGAAAGATTTAGGTGAAGAAAAAACAGATTTAGGCTTATCCCCATCCCCGCTGGCGGAAGAAGAGACGCAACGCCCTGAACCAACATTCAGGCCCGCATTTCCCAGCACACAACAACCATCACAGAGTTCCAGTGATATGCAGCTGATACAAACTAAACTTGATCTTATCAACCAGCGTTTAGAAAACATTGATCGGCGCTTGCAGCTTATTGAACAACTCGCAAAAGAAGGCAAATAATCCTGTCAGGAAGTCAGCGGCGCAAAAAAACCTCTTTTTTTTCTCTTCAGGCGCAATAAGGCAGCTCTATATTCTTCCTGTAGCGCAGCAGGTAATTCTCCTTCAGAAAAATACGCCGCGCCTATCTCTCTTACCGATGCCAACCCCTTTATTCCTTGGATAGATGCAGAAGAAAAATCTGCCTCTGTTACCATTGCCCCTGTTATGTCCGCACCATCGAGCGCGGTATAATGAAAAGCAGTCCGCGTCAAACGTGCGTCTCTCAGGCTTATCCCCCCAGCATATGTGCGCAGAAAACGACCTCGGTCCAGTATTGCCTCATCAAAAACAGCATTCCCCAGATCCGCATGATACACCTGCATATAGGGCATGTGGACCCCCCTCATACGCGCATAACGCAATTCTGCGTACGAAAAATTCAGCCGGTCGCTTTCCAGCGGCGTATGAGCGAACTGTTTCTGTAAATAGTCCTGCAGCGCAAGAAAATCAGGATGCGTAGAAATATCAGAACCGGGAATCAGACGCGTATACGAAAAATCGCGCTCACCATCAAATATTTTCTTAATAAGCTCATCAACAGGCAGTGCAATTAGATCTCCGGACATTTCTGTTAATTTTTTTATATCAGTAATACAACGCACGAATGTTTATAAAACTTTTTATTTTCATACTTGCATGCGACACAGCATTATTCTTTACTCTATCCTCCTTCTCCTTGATTTCAGCACGAAACTTCTTCTCTATGGAAAAAATATCTCGCTCTTCCCTTTTTTTTCCCTAACATTCACACGCAACACTGGAACCCTCTTCGGACTCTTTCCTCGGTCAAATCTTCTTTTTATCTGTATCAGCGCGGCACTTACCGGTGTTCTGCTGTATCTTTATCAGACAGAAAAAAATTACCGATTACCATTGACGCTTATTCTCGCAGGCGCAACAGGCAATCTTTTGGATCGCATCTTCCATGGCTATGTGACTGATTTTATTGATTTCAGAATATGGCCTGTCTTCAACATTGCCGATATCTGTATTGTTGTTGGCATTCTTCTCTGCATCCTGCTCGCGTCCAGAAAAACACAAACCTTTTAATCTCCCAGACTGAAAAAACATATCTGAAAAGAGGCGTATGATCACATTCACGAAAGACGAACTCCGTTACGAGAACGGCACAAAAAAATACAGAAAATTGCCGAAATTATATCGTAAAATATTTTTACTTCTCTTTTTTTATATCCGCGCTCTGCGCATGATTCGCTTTCACAATCTCCTGCGGATTGATTTTAAGCAACGTTGTCGGTGATCCGCCGCCGCAATAGACTTCCTGTTTCGTCAAGACAGAAGGATCCATCAGAAACACCGCGTCATATCCGATTGGTGGAACCGCGCCTGCCTCATAGCCTGTTTTTTCTAAAACTTCCTCGCGTGTCGCAACGCGAACCCGTTGGATATTTAATAAATGCTTGACTTTATTCGTATCAACTTTATCTTTTCCGAGAAGAATGACAACGATAAGTGTATTCTTTTCATCGACAAACGCAACGCTTTTGACAATCTGATCTAGAGGAACGTCACCAGTTGCGTGACTTTGCTCCACTGTCCGTACTTCATGGGCAAAAGAAATGATCGTTCCACTAATCTGATGTTCAGTTAAGTATGCTTGGAGTTTTTCCGCGGTCATTGGTCGAAATGGGACTGCCCGGATTTGAACCGGGACTACAAGGCCCCGAACCTTGGATCATACCAAGTTAGATCACAGCCCCATGGAAGAATGCAGGAACCGCTTGCTTTTTATAGATTATGGAATCACGAAGCAGGAACAGGGCGGTTAGAGCAACAAGTGACGATATGTTGATTTCGTATTATAAATATACGGGACAAGAAGCTGATGATCGCAGATGTACTGCGTGTCTGTCTTTTTATGGCCTGAAAGACGGATGGAGTGTTGGTTTACCATCGCCCAGATTTCAAGAAACGAGATTAGACACAGCATATACCCGCCTGGAAAGATTAGCAGAGAGGGGTGGATGAGATTTTAACGCATTAGAAAAAATATTAAAAGAAGTTTTTGGAAGGAAATCAGACTGAATATAATAAAACTTATATAGCATAACCAAATCTCGCAGGGATGCGCGCCACAACGCTTGCAAAAGGTGAGGGAACTGTACGTAAATTTGTGACCGCACATTTTTCCCCGCATCAGGTTGTGAAACTATATTCAAATGGAAGAAGGAGTTTTCTCACACAATTGCAGGAAGAGCAACCGCAGAAATATACGCCGCCAGAAGTAGTAGAAAGAACATTATGGGGTATTCTCTTTCGTTCGCCGTTAGGAAACGCGGCGGGCATGTTCAAGAATGGGGAAGGGTATGCGTTAGCGGTTGCGCAGGGCGCAGGATTTTATCTCGCGGGCACAACAACGGCAAATATCCGCGCGGGAAAAACAGAAGCAGGCGTGCACTTGCCTTTTGTTCCGTATCCCCGTTCACACGCCGCGTCTAATGCGCTGGGTCTGCCGAATGACGGGGATGCGGCTGTCGCGCGCCGCTTATCAGGACTGCATCACGCGATTCCGATAGGGGCAAGCGTCATGGGCTCGCCTGATATTGACGGGTGGGAGAAGCTGGAGTTGCTCGTGCGCGGAATGAAGGGCTATGAGCAGGCAGGCGTTGATTTTATTGAGATGAATGAAAGCTGTCCGAATACAGGGCACGGTAAAGAGGATATGCAAACATTGTATCGCCGTTTGACTGTGGTACGGGATCGTTTTTTGAAAGAGCGGTACCGCCGTGTTCCGGTAATTGTGAAATTTTCTACAGATACAGAAGTAAGTCAGGTGGATTCAATTTTAGATATGCTGTTTGCATTAGGGTATGATGGGGTGAATTTCGGGAATACGTCAACAGCGTACGAGGAATGTCTGAAACTGATTGCGAACAAGGAAAGAAAATTATTTGATTATTTTACACAGACATTTAAGGGCGGTGTCAGTGGCCGCCCGTTGAAGCAGAAGTCGCTTGTGTTAAGCGCGCTTGCCGCGGCGTATGTGGGGAGAGGCGGCCCTGCGCAGGAGTTTCATGTGGCGCGTACGGGCGGTATCGAGGATGCGACAGATCTATACGCGTCAGACGTGTTTGGGGTGGGGCTGAATATGTGGTTTACCGGATATTTCGAGCAGTTTGCACAAGAAGGGCATGGATTATACAGAAAAATCTATGAAGACTATAGTAAAAGACAGCCATTGATACAGATTGTGGATGAAAATCTTTAATAAGCCATTTCATATGTAAGAGTGTATGCTGTCCGATAAAGAGCAAAAAAAAGAATTTAAGAAAATCGCGAGTAAGAATCCACAAAGATACTATGCGGTTGATTTTTTACAGCAGCAGGGATTTGAAAGAAAACAGTGTACGTCCTGTCATTTATTTTTCTGGTCGGTAAATAAAGAGCAGCTCGTTTGTGGTGATTCAAAATGTTCGGGCGGATTTCGTTTTATCGGGGATTCCCCTGCGAAAAAACAATTAGCTTACACAGAGGTGTGGGATGAGTTCAGCGCGATGTTTAAGCGTTTTGATTACAAACCCATTCAGCGGTATCCTGTTGTTTCACGGTGGAACCCGACAACGGATTTTACCATCGCGAGTATCGCCGCGTTTCAGCCGTTTGTGGTTTCCGGGGAAGTGAAGCCGCCAGCAGAAAAGATTGTCATCCCCCAGTTTTGTCTGCGTTTTAACGATGTGGATAATGTCGGCATTACGGGCGCGCATATGACGGGATTTGTCATGATCGGCCAGCATCAGTTCGTGGATCCGTCACAATGGAATCAGAGCGAAGCGTTCGCGGAAATTCATTCCTGGTTAATAAAAGGATTAGGGCTGCCGAAAGAAGAGATTACGTATCACGAGGATGCGTGGGCGGGCGGGGGGAATTTTGGCCCGTGCATGGAATTTTTTTCCAGAGGCGTGGAAATTGGTAATCAGGTTTATATGATGTACGAGCAAACGCCAAATGGTCCACAGGAATTGAAAATTAAAGTCCTGGATATGGGGATGGGCCAGGAACGGAACGCGTGGTTCAGTCAGGGGAGCGCGAGTATTTACGACGCGACATTTCCTGATGTCTGTAAAAAATTATATGAAGCGACAGGCGTCCAGACCGATCTGAAGCTAATGCAGAAGTTTATTCCATTGGCGGGATTGTTGAATGCGGATGAAACAGAGAATATCGAACAGGCGTGGGAAACGATCGCAAAAACAATAAAGATCGATAAAAAAAGATTACAGGAAAGGATTCTCCCCTTATCCGGCGTGTATAGTATTGCCGAACACGCGCGTAGCTTACTCGTCGCATTAAATGATACTGGATTGCCAAGTAATGTCGGCGGGGGGTATAATCTGCGCATGATCGCGCGCCGCTGTTTCCAGTTTATGGATAAATATCAGTGGAAAGTATATTTGCCGGACATATGCGCGTGGCACGCGGATGAAATGCACAAACAATTCCCTGAACTGAAAGAGAACTTGGAAGAAGTGAAAAAAATTTTAGATGTGGAAAAAGTAAAATACGAGAATACAAAACAAAAATCAAGGAGTATGGTGGAAAAGTTAGTTGTTGAAAAAGTCACCGCTGACGTTTTATTGGAATTATATGACTCACAGGGGATCCAGCCGGAAGTTATTGTCCAGGAAGCGGCAAAGCAGGGCAAGATTATTAAAATCCCGGATAATTTTTATGGTTTAGTTGCGCAGCGCCATGAAAAGAAAGTACAGGAGCATGAAACACAGAAAGAGGCAGTGATTGATACGTCAGATGTGCCCGCAACAAAATTACTCTTTTATGATGATTGGAAGCAAACCGCGTTTGAAGGAAAAGTCCTCAAAGTTGTTGGAAAATATGTGATTCTTGACCAGACCATTTTCTATCCGACATCAGGCGGGCAGTTGCATGACCTAGGAACGCTTAATGATATTCCTGTCATTGACGTGATCAAACAGGGAAAAGTGGTTGTGCATATTCTTGAGAAAGAAGGATTAAGAGTAAATGTAAAAGTCAAAGGCATGATTGACAGAGAACGGCGTGTTCAATTAGCGCAGCATCATACCTCAACCCATATTGTGAATGCGGCAGCGCGAAGAGTGATTGGGAAACATATTAATCAGGCAGGCGCTAAGAAAACCATGGAAAAAGCGCATATTGATTTAACGCATTATCAGAGTTTTACTGAAGCAGAACTGGAAAAGATCGAGGCAGAGGCAAATAAGATCATTCAGGCAAAAGTGAACATTGTAAAATCCTTTATGCCGCGTGACCGCGCGGAAAAGAAGTATGGTTTTTTGATTTATCAGGGAGGCGTTCCCATCGGAAAAGAACTGCGTATCGTCGATATTGAAGGGATTGATGTGGAAGCGTGCGGCGGCACACATTTAGATAATACAGGCGAGGCAGAGGAAATTAAAATTATCAAAGCGAGTAAAATCGCGGATGGTGTTGTGCGTGTGGAGTTTGTTGCGGGCGCGGCAGCGCGGAAAACAATGGAGCAGGAACAGGAAACAGGAAAGGCATTAGCACAATTATTGTCCTGCAACCCAAACGAAGTGCCTGGCCGCGCAGAAGAAGTATTTACGATCTGGAAGAATGTCGTAAAAAAAGGGAAAACAGTTGATATTACCTTAAAAAGTCATACGGTTTATGAGGGGAAAGATAGCGTGGAAAAAGTGGCGGAAATACTCAAAACGCCGCCTGAAGCGGTCATAAAGACAATTGAACGTTTTTTACGGGAAATAAAGGAAACAAAAAAAAGAGGATAAAAGATAAGCGTAGGATTAAATTTTATATTCTTCCCTTATTTTTTGAGCAAGCGGTTGAAAGCACCCATCAGCGATGGATAAAGCGTCAATAGCTTCAGCAGGCGCGGGAATATAGCCATTATAGTTGATACGATGACGAAGATCCTTCAAGTTAAGGAGTGCTTGAGTACGGCGAGTCGTTTGTACAGATAATGTGAGGAGTTCTTCAATCATGATCTTATGATGGTCTTGCCCTACTGCTTCTTTTCCACGAAGAAGAAGAAGAGCATCGCCAAGCATGCGAAATGATTCATAAATTGTACGGATAATTATAGAAGCGGACGCAGTCATAGGGGGGATTGTCTTGATAAAAGTGATTTCGTTCTCTGCTGCGGAAATCATGCTGCGTGCTTTGGCTTTATCAGGAGTACGATAGCGGATCACGGCTGCACCTCAAGGAATCCGCGTAAGACTATCCCATTAGCAATATTAGCAAACACATTAAGATCAATAGTGGAACGAGCGTAGCGAAGGACAGTAACCGTGACATTTTTGCGGTAACCTAACTGTTGGAGAAGAACATGCGTATTTGTATCTGTTTTTTGGTTTTCAGGTATTTCAACAGCAATGTCAATATCGCTGCCGACGATATCTTCTCCTTTACGATAACTGCCAAAGAGAATAACTGCCTGTGCATTGGGGATATGCGCAGTAATCCATTCTAGAATGCCGCTTTCATAGATATACTGCAGGTTAAAGGGAATTTTACGTGTCGTAAAAGAGGAATGATGTGGGTTTGCTTTGATCTGCCAGAGTTTACCAAGAACACGTTTTTCAAGAAATCCTTCTTTCACAAGCTGATTAATGACAAGGTGCGTTGTTGTTTTTGATACTTCAAGTTTTTTTGTGAGATCATTAAGAGTGAATTCCTCTTGAGGATATGCGAAAAACCAAGCGTGCGCTTTGTCATAACCACGTTCAAGTTCAGGAACTGCTGTCCCTTTAAGCTTTTGTACTAGAACCATATGAGCTTGGTAACATAGAGTACTATTTAAACTTTACTGAAACCATATAGTATCATATAATACCATTTATACGAAATAAAAACCATAAGAAGGGGGAAATAAAGGAGAAAGCGCCTGGAAAAGAGAAAAACTTATAAGTTCTTACATTATTGAAAAACCAGTCAAAAGAGAGGTTCTGTAGGAATATTAAACACAGGAAGGAGTATCACTATGGCACAAAATCAGCAACAACCCATTTTTATCTTATCAGAAGGATCCCAGAGAACCATGGGGAAAGACGCGCAAAGAAGTAATATTTTAGCAGCGAAATTAGTCGCAGAAACCGTGCGTACAACCTTAGGCCCGAAAGGAATGGATAAGATGCTGGTTGATTCACTAGGCGATATTGTCATCACCAATGATGGCGTTACAATCTTACAGGAAATGCAGATTGAACATCCTGCCGCAAAAATGGTGGTGGAAGTGGCAAAAACGCAGGAAAATGAAGTGGGTGACGGAACAACGACCGCGGTTATTATCGCCGGAGAATTATTGAAGAACGCGGAACGTTTACTGGATAAAGAAGTGCATCCGACCGTGATTGCGCGCGGTTATCGTTTAGCATCGGAAAAAGCGCAGGAAATCCTGAATGATCTGGGAGTCGATGTCAGTTTGAAAGACACAAATATCCTGAAGAATCTTGCAACAACCGCGATGACAGGAAAAGGCGCGGAAGTCGCGAAAGAAAAACTTGCTGATTTAATTGTTACTGCCGTGCGTCAGGTAATGGATCTGCAGCATGGGGATGAAGTGGTTGTGGATATGGATAATATTAAACTCGAGAAGAAAGTCGGCGCGGGTATTGAAGATACAGAATTAGTGCAGGGGATTATCTTAGATAAGGAACGCGTGCATGATGCGATGCCAGTGACGGTAAAAAACGCGCGGATCGCACTCCTGGATGTTGCTTTAGAAGTGAAAGGAACAGAAACAGACGCAAAAATTCAGATTAATGACCCGGAACAGATGCAGGCGTTTTTGACCATGGAAGAAAATATGCTGAAAGAGATGGTCGAAAAGATCGTTGAAGCGGGCGCGAATGTCGTCTTCTGTCAGAAAGGCATTGATGATCTGGCGCAGCACTTTCTCGCGAAAAAAGGACTGTACGCTGCACGCCGCGTAAAGAAATCCGATATGGAAAATCTTGCGCGAGCGACGGGCGCAGTCATGGTGAGCAGCCTGAAGGATTTATCAGAAAAAGATGTGGGGTTCGCCGGTCTTGTGGAAGAACGGAAGATCGGATCGGAAAAGATGACGTACGTCCAGGAATGCAAGCGCGCGAAAGCGGTCACGATTTTAATCCGTGGCGGCACGCCGCATGTCGTGGATGAAGTGGAACGGGCGATTAAAGACGCGATCGGGGATATTATTGCCGCACTGAAAGTCGGGAAGGTCGTCGCGGGCGCGGGTGCATCGGAGATTGAAGTGTCCCGCGGATTACGGAAGTTCGCGCATTCATTATCAGGAAGAGAACAGCTCGCGGTATTGGCGTTCGCTGACGCGCTGGAAGCGATTCCCGCAACACTGGCGGAAAACGCGGGTCTGGATCCGATTGATATGGTAACAGAACTGAAAGCAGCGCATGATAAAGGAAACGTCTGGGCAGGACTTGATGTTTTTACCGGAAAAGTGGTTGATGCGTGGAAAAGAAATGTAATTGAACCGTTGAAGATTAAGACACAGGCGTTGAAGTCTGCGTCTGAAGTGGCAGAACTGATTTTGCGCATTGATGATGTGCTCGCTGCCGGATCAAAAGGCGGCGGTCAAGGAATGCCCCATGGAATGGGCGGGATGCCTCCTGGTATGGGGATGGAATAAGATGAACCCATTAAAACCCCTTGTAAAATTAGTTCATACTGAAGAATATACAACCGTAACGTTTAGGGAGGGGGAGGAAAAATTTCGCCGTATTTATGAAAAACTTCTAGATCTCGATAAACATGTAAGATTAACTCTCCCTATGGGTGAATCAGTAGATCTTTTTCATGTGAGGGCAGGAGATTATACTCAAGTAAGACGCCATGACGAGATTGAATCTAATCCTCTTCATGAAATAATAACAAGGCATTATGAGTATAGATTTGATTGATAGATCAATGAGACAGATTAAGAATACACTATACAATTCCAACAGGCAGGGAAAGGATTATAATAAAATGCAGGGCCAACCAGCATCACCACAATCAAAAAAAGGAGCGCCATGTAATAGATTGCCCGCAATATCGACTAAAGAAATTAAAGAATTAGATAAAGAATTAGAAGCGAGGATCAGAGATTTAGAAAGAATGAATGCAGATCTGGAAAGAGAGAAGGGAATAGAAGAGAGGATATTAGAAAGAAAGTATGAACCTGCGATGAACAGGAATGATCGCGCAATAGAACGCCTCTACACAAAAATTGATAGCGCATGGGATAGGGTAAGAAGTAAATATCCGGTAGTCCATCCACGAATGAAAAAACGTTTCACAAAATATAGCGATGCTGCAGAAGTGCTAGCGCATTATTGGCAGGGAAGGGAAACGTCCAAGAAACAGTTAATAAGGAAAATAAGCAATTCAGCTGAAATATATGCGGAAGCAATAAGATACGCTGAACATTTAACAAAACCACATAGTCCAGAACGAAAATATGTGGAAAGAGCAGGCGATTTTCTGTGGAATATAGATTGAGAAGAAGCAATGCCGCAAAGAAGTAAAATGTAAAGAGAGATTATACAACCCTACTATTATTAATTTCTAACAAGCATATCAAGAATTTCCTCATACATTTCAGCGCTATTCTTTTACATGAGAGGATATTATTTTTGGGTAAGAAGAACTTGTAAATACTGCCCGTATAGTTCTTTGCTTCCATGACGAACAAACGCATTCTCATGGGGAAAATCCTGCTTTGTACCATATGCATCACGCCGGAGAACGTTAAGACTGTATTCACTCACCCCAATAATCTCATCTGATTGATCAAGAATATTTCCGAGACGAGTATATTCATCAAGAACATCCTGAAGTTCAAGAACAGCAGGGAGTGCGTAGAAAATCAGTTTCTTTTTCTTTCCTTCATGATCTCTGCTATACACTTCACTATATCCGGAAGGAAATTGTTGTTGTTTTTTTCTTGTCCTATCAACAAGATCGTCAAGAGCACCAGGTTCGTAGTCGCGATCAAAAAAGAGCGTGATACCATACGTTCTCTCCTTAGGGAAAGGAAAAATGGAGAGGACAACACGATACGGGTTCTTGGGAAGAACTGCAGGATGCTCTCCACGAAGAGGGGTGCGAATACGTCGAAATTGAGGAATTGTACTGGCAATACCTAACTCTTTTTCTTGTGTTTCGAGAGGAAATTCATAATATGCTTCACGCTGGGAAAGCAAGGTTATGGGGTAGTTATCTCTCCTCGTTTGAAGACTATGAAGAGAAGGAAGGACGGGAGGAGGAAATCCAGGAAAAAGAGCGGGAAGAAAATCCTGCGTGAAATGCGCAGTAGCGGCAGTAATATTTTTTTCTTCGAAAGTGGTACCGAGGTGATGTGCAGAAGATATACCTGTAGAGATAAGAAGTTTTGCATCAGTAAAAAGTTGTTGCAATTCTCGATGTTGCTGTGAATTTACTTCAATCAGAGAAATACCATTCTGAATCGAGAGTCGACGCATCATCTAGAGTTTAAAATAATTCTTTATAAAATTTTAGGGGATTGAATATATACAAACACCGTCCGTAGTTGAAGAGAGAAAAGAAAAGATTAAATGAAAGAAAGTCTTCTTTTCATGAAAAGATAGTATACACTTTAGCTACGTTCACGATCCTTTGTGATACTCATCCTCTGCCCATGCAAAAGAACGATGAAAGATTCTATTATGGGGCAAGTTCCAATTATTGTGAGCTGTTGGATGTGGGGGGACATGGTTCGTCGTTTCAGTTAGTTATGGAGTTCTTATCGTAAAATTTTATTAATATTCTTGAAGAAAAAGAGAGCATTGTTTAATGATTCTTCTGCCGGTTCTCTATTCGCTTGTGGGAGTTTTTGATAAGTGAATTCTCCCCGCTTTCGTTTTTCTATGAAGAAAATGTCAAGTAAAGCATCTGCTTGGACAACCATTTTCTGATAAATCTTAAGTAATTCTGTGTCCAATTTTCCTGTGTTGACAAGATATTTTTCAAATGCTTCTAACGTTTTCTTATGCACCTCCGGAGCTTCTGTTTTGATCCCATTCTTAATCAGAATAGCTTTTGCAGAATAAAAGATGGAATAGTAGGAGTGGCCAATTACATTACTGTAAAAAGTAAATTCTTTTTCCAGCTTAAACTGTTCTTTTTGAATGGTAGGATTGCTGGAAACGTCAAAGAGTACCTGTACTGCTACTAATTCATTCTCCGCTCTTTACAGATACAATTCGGCTTCATCATTCATGTTTTTTTCCTCGTATCAGATGACAATATTCAATAAATCCATAATAAATAATGTTATTTTTATAAATCTGCTTACCTACATTTTCTGCATATGCTTTCAACATTTCTATGAACTCACTTCTGGTAAAAATATGGTAATCTATCGGTTTTAATTCTCTCCGTTTTACAGTTTCTAAAAAGGGGATTATTTCTCTTTTTGTTTGCTCTGATTCTATAATCACCGCAACATCCAAATCCGATCTTTCAGTCGCTTTACTTTTCGCATAGCTCCCAAAAACGATCAAGATAAAGAAATTAGTTTGTTTAAAGATTCTCTTCTGGATTTCTGATAGTACTTCTTTTGGAAACTTTCTTTTTTGAATTTCTATGTCGTTAATCAGGTTGAGATAAGACAGCGTTAAATTATTATTTAAGTTTAGGGAGTAGGTAATAACGTCTCCTATTACTTCTGTTTTTACCAGATCCTGCTCTTTGAATTTTTTAAGGGCAATCTGAACGAGGTTGTTTGACTTTTGTTTGCCCTCTTCTTTGATTTGTTTAAATGTCAGACTAGCAAAAAGATCCTCTTTGAAAACGCTCAAAATGGTTAGTTGTTGTTTGGTCAGCATGTTTACCTATTAATTGGTATTGTTTTACCTATAAATAGGGTAACTAATATAAAAACGTTACGGCATTTTAGTAACTACTTGTAAATTACTCACAAAGAAGATTTATTAAGTTTAGCTCCTAACCAATTAACATGGTAAGACTTTATGGAATTGTACACGGTGCCAGTATACAGTCGTTATTTTTTTCTAGGCCTATAAATATAGCCCCTGCTCCAGAATTACTAAACGATCTTGCAGAACTTCCCAAAGGTTCAAGAGTTGGTCTTGAATGGTTTGAAGGAGATGATTGGCACGATGTCCAAGAGGATTTAGCAAGGAAAAGTTTTGATGCGGGATTGCAAGAAGCCCCATTTTTTGATGATCCCGCTTCCCATTATTGGGGAATTTTGGTTGACGAATTACAAAGGCATTTCCTACAACCTGTTTTCTTGGAAAATAAGGATGTTTGGTTAAAGTATAATCTTGCGGTGGTTGATTTAGTCAAAGGATCACAGAGTGGATTGTTCCATGAAGATGAGGATTTTAGAGAGTACAATGTAAAACTATGCAAATACAATGAAGCGAAAAGAAAGAGAATACTAACATCAAGAAGAATTCATGAAATTGAAAGAGATGATGCTTTACTTTCCGCCGTTTCTTCCGGAAATTTAGATGCTACTATTGTTGGTTCAGGGCACAGTGATTGTTGGATTGCAAATCAATCAAGGATTCAGCAGCAAATGGGTTTAAAGTTTGATTCCTATTCTAAACAAAAACAAAACGGAAAAAATTCTCCACAGACAGTCTTTGTAAGGGATGCGAGTCCGGATCAGAATAATCTTTGTGCAAGAAAAAGTCTTGAGAGGGCAATTACATTACTGGAGCAGGGAAGAATCTCTGGAGATATTCCTGATTATGTTGGAACTTGGTGTGATTACTGTCCATCGGAAGGGTATTTTGAAGTTTTTGTTCATAAGAAAGATGGTGAATGTATTTCTGGGGTTATTGAAGATATTTTAGGAACTGCAATGTTTAAAGGGGGAGTTAACCAGCAGGGGATTCAATTCACTAAAATCTACTTGGAAGCCTCTCGTGATGCCATTAGAGGAGAAATACCCTACGAAGCAAAAAGAACGGGGAATGAATTCCATGGATCTTTTAAGGTATCAGGTTTTAGAGCCCCATTTTACTTGATCGAGGCCGGTAAAAAAGATCCGGTTGAAATGGCGGTAAGACTTTTCGAGTTGTTTCATCAAGGGAGCGTACCATCTTAAATTTCTTAGTGCCTCCGGGTAATAATTGAATTTAACGGCGTTAAACTCTTCTGATAGAGATTGATTTTAGTGTAGTAGAGAAAAAATTAATCTCGATTTGAAAGATATCGCTTTTATCAGGACAACTGAGCAGATGACTACAAAAGATGCAAAATCGCTCAGAGAAGAGTTTCAATATGGAACAGAAACCACCATTAATGAAAAATTATTGTCCGAAGAATACGCGTGCGACGCGTTATTGGAATTTTCTGGTGGAATACGTTTTTTGTCGATACGCAATATAATTACAAACAATACTATCCAGTTCTTCTCTTCTTGCTGGAGGAAGATCAAAGCTCAAGAAAAGACTTTTTGCAGATTCTGTACATGATCCAGAAAGATAACACCATAAAGAAGGATTACTGAATGTGTAATGCCATCGCCTGTTCCTTGTACCGAATGCAGCAGTGATTGTATCCGGAAAAAACGCATGAATATGATCCATAAGATACGTGCGCACAGTTTTTGCGGGTGTTTGCACAAACGTGGAATGATGAATGATATGATATGGAAATTGTGTTTGAAGGACAGAACCATAATAATCAACATCCGCTGTTTCTTTGATCATCGGCGGACGAAAGCGGGTTATTGTATTCTTTCCATAAGAGCCATGGACACCCGGTGTTGTTCCAAGGATGGTTCCTTCAAGAGCGTTATACAGGTTTAGCGATCGTGGCTGCGCAAGAAATTCCCTTAAAGCAGTATACCCATATACATTATCAAGAAATTCACGAACGGGATCTTCTTTTTTCATATCATTGAAGAGTCTTCTATAATTATATGAACCTTTTCACTATCGGTCCTTGCGCACGGTCATCGACTGTATATCCTTTTTCTTTTAATTTTTCCCGTAAATGGTCAGCTTCTTTCCAGTTTTTTATTGTACGCGCATGTTCGCGTTCCTGTACGAGCGCTTGAATTTCTTCTGGAATGGTCTCTTCATGCAAAAGAACACCGAAGATGGTATCGATTTTTTTTACAAAAGTAAGGATAGACTGCGCGTCAGACAGGGATAATCTTTTTTCCTGGATAAGAGGATAGACCTGTTTGATGAAAGAATAGAAAACAGCAAACGCGGATGGGGATTCAATATCATCATCCATTGCTCTCTCTATTTTTTTTTGCGTCGTCGTAATAATTTTTGGCAAATCAGCATGATCTTTTCCTGTTCCCGCATAATGTTTGACATTTCTGATAAAATCGTCAATACGCTGCAGCGCCTGTTTTGATTGCAATAATGAATCTTCAGAAAAGTCTAAAGGCGTACGGTAATGGGTGGAAACAAAGAGATAACGGATAACACGCGGTTCATAGACCTTCAGAATATCCCGTAAAAATTGAAAGTTCTCTGACGATTTCGACATTTTTCTTTTATTGACCTGCAAAAATGCAACATGCATCCAGTACCGGACAAAAGGTTTTTTCCCGGAAAGGGATTCCATCTGCGCAATTTCCGCTTCATGATGGGGAAAAACAAGATCCATACCGCCTCCGTGCAGATCATATTGTTCTCCGAATTCTTTTTCTGTGATCGCCGTGTCTTCAACATGCCATCCCGGACGTCCTTTTCCCAGCGCAGTATCCCATACAGGTTCACCAGGTTTGGAGAATTTCCATAAACAGAAATCGCCTTTATTTTTTTTCCCAGTATTTTCGTCTATCCGGGAAACAGCATCATCAGCTTCCTCCATCGTGCGTTTGGCAAGTTTTCCATAGTCTGGATCTGATGCTAAATCAAAATAATACCCGTCAGCTATTTTATACGCATGCTTTTTTTCAACAAGGCGCTGGACCTGCGATACAATTTCCAGAATATAATCTGTCGCACGCGCAGTTTTACTGACCGCCGTAACACCTAAATGACGCATATCCTGGAAGAATGCTTCCTCATACGTCTGCGCAATGGTTTTCCAGTCTTTTTTCTCATCCTCCGCACGCCTGATAATTTTATCATCCACGTCAGTAAGGTTCTGCACATATTGGACTGTATATCCTTTATAGCGCAAATAGCGGATAATAAGGTCAAATTGAGTAAACGTTTTTGCATTGCCGATATGGATATAATTATACAGCGTTGGACCGCAGCAGAACGCTTGCACCCGCATTTCTTCACGTGGTCTGAATACTTCCTTTTTTCTCTCAAGAGTATTGTAGATTTTCAGCATGAAAACGGTTCACAAAGACGGTTTTTATAGTTTTCCTTCATTCATCCTTCAGCAGAAAAGAGAGGGTTACGCTGCTCTGCGCATCTCGGAAAACACGCGCTGCAAATCACTTATTGTGTATTCTGTACTTCCGGGGACAATTCTTAGTTCCGATGCAACAATATCCGCAGCACACGCTCTTTTTTGCGTGTATGCATGCACCTCTGTCGCGAAGAATAATACATCTGAGAGTCCCATGCTCCGAAAAGACAGACCGTGTTTTTCATGAATCGCTTCAACAAGCCCGATAAATGGCTCTGGATGAGCAAGCCCTTCCTGTATTATTGTTACATAATCCTTCAACGTTGGATGTACACCATTCTCTGTTCTTTTGTTATGGCGAACATAATCAAGATCACAATAATACCTGGACATATGAAATGAATGACCATAGGGAAGGACGCGCTGTACAAAAGAATGAAGATCATCTGCATACGCAAACAATTTCACCGCGGTTTTTTCATCACTGACCAGATTAGTAAGGTCAAAACGTGCGCCATATTCATACAGCGCCTGGGAAAACGTAACAATTGCATCCGCATGCTCTGCCGCAAGTTTTTTCGCAGTGGCAACATAGCGAGGCGTATGCTTAGTCCAATTCATTGGAAGTTGGATGTTTAAGCTGATACCTGTCCTTGTTTTGTTTGTATGCGTGGCGTAAGGTTGAAGTCTTTCAAAAAGATCCATAAGCTTGTGATCCTGCGCCTGTTCCGGTATTTGCCTGCTATACCCGAAGCGTTCGGGGGTAAGTTTGTTCTCTCCATCAACAAGACGGGCATAGCGTTGAATCGCCTCTTTATTTTCCGCGAATTGCAGAAGTAATTCTGGACAGGTATAGAGGGCAGAAAGGGATGGGGAGGCAGAACCAGTTCCTGCTGTTGTTGTGGTATTCAGAAGGTCAAGATCCGCAACCGCCGCATGTATCACATCAAAATGAGCGGTAAGGCGCTTAACCCCTTCAGGCTGGAAGAGAAGACCGTCTGTCGGCATAGGAACGCTCCTGAAAGTAAAGTATAAGGGGAGAAGTTGGTTGTACTTTGCGTGAACGTTTCCCAGTGTTTCAATGATACGCTCTTTTTCTTGGGCAAGAGCGACAATGCCTTCTGCAGCATTCAAAGTAATATTATGGGAATAAACATGCACTTCTTCCCCATCATCCAGCCTGGTCTTGAATTGAAAACGATCGTATCCGAGCGCGGTAAGCTCTTGAAAAAAAGGAATAACATTGTTTTTTTCTTTGGCAAGAAGCGCAAGGCCAGAACCCCACCCGACAAGTGATCGGGCATGAACAGGCATGAACGGCGCAAGATCTTTACTCGCGTCAAGAAGATCAAACACCGCATCCTGCTGGGCAGTCAACGCAGATAAGGAATCAAAAATATACGCCAATGAACCGTCAAAATGAACGGGAAAAGTAATGTCCTGAACGTTAAAATGGTTACGCGCGCGATTAAGAAATCTCCGCGCATCGCCAGTTAAAAGCTGCTCTAATTATCCTGTATCAAGATTGCCTGGTCTCATTGCTTGAAAGGGATCATGAAAAACTTATTAAAGATTGCTATTCATGAGTATGTATCTTAAACGATGAAGCGTTGCTGGCAAAAAACCGGTCAAGATGCGTATAAACATCTGCCGTTATAAGTCTGATCCGTTGAGGAATGTCAAGTTCTTCCGTATGCCCGTCAAGAAGAAAATCAATCCCAGGATAGGCCTGCGGTGATGCCCTGTATCCATCGCGAACACGTTGGTGAAAAGCGTATTGCTCCCGTTCAAACCGGTCCTGCGTACCTGCTTTTTTCGTTGCGGCTTGCGCGCGTATAACAGCGGTTTCTATCTCAGGGTCAGGAACATCGATAATCAGGACTAATGAAGGATCATACCCTTGCGCTGCGTCTGCATTGTACTGTCTGATTTTTTCTAAATCATACCCGCGTCCATATCCCTGAAACGCGGTCGTTGATCGTGACCAGCGGTCGGTGAGAAATATTGTACCTGCATCAACAACAGGTTTGACTTTTTTCCGGACGAATTCAGCGCGCGCTGCTTCAAAGAGGAGAATTTCAGTCAACGGATCCATGCCTTTACTTGCATCTGCAAGAAGGAGTTTACGAATCTCTTCTGCTAAAGGAACGCCGCCTGGTTCACGCCCGCGAACATAAGGAATAGACTGCCTTTGAAGATATGTTTCTACAGCATCGGTTTGTGTCGTTTTGCCGCAGCCGACCATTCCCTCCAGAACAATGATATGTCCTCTTTTTGTGTCACCCATTTTTGAGAAAAATGTATGCGGAGTTATTTAAAGTAATAGTGACTCGAATGATATGAAAAGAGTATAGATAAAAAAGAATTATAAATCAGTATCACCAGTAATTTTTTTTGCAATATTTCTACCAGCGATTTTTGATTGTTCATCTGCACGTGCAATTTTATTTCCTGGATCAGAGTAATTGACAAACTCATACATTTGTTGTGCCCAAGGATAAGCAGCAGTCACTTGTCGTGCCATCTCCATAGTCATGCTCCGATAACTAAAGTGCCCCGCAGGTTGTGTCCGAAGTTCGGTAAGATGTTGGAATTCACGTAGGTTCATGCCGAACATAAAACGGATGCGATGGTTAAAAAGGGTTGCATATTGTGCTGCAAGTCTTAATCCTGCGTGACGAAGATTGCTATTGAGTTCATCCATAAGACTTACGACTTCTTCAACTTCAGTTCCCATATCTACAGCGTTAATTTCTGGAGGAAGAATAAATCCTAAACCAGTAGTCAAATCTTGGCGTTGTTGGGTAAGCATGCGATGACGTTCGAGATCGCGATATTCTGCAAATCCTCCAACAAGGTCAAACGTGAGAGGATATCCTGCTTCAAGCCCCCTGCCTGTTCTATCGCGGCGTGATTCACGTTTTCCTTTATAGAGATCGAGAATATGGAATTTACGTTCTTGAGGAAGTTGATGGACAACGTCCATAATTTGTGGTAAAGAAACATAGGTATAGGGGAAGAGCGCAGATGCAACCACTTCCTCAAGATAATCGCCGCGTGGTAAGAGTGTGACTTTCGTATCATGTGGGGGCATACCATGAAATAATTCTGAGGCAATATCATGCATAATAGCATTAATCGTGGCAACTTTTGGATTTGCACCATTACGTTTAATAAAAGTAGGAATAGATTTGTTTAATTCATGTTCCAGTTCATAACCTCGTTCTTGTGCTTCTACGAATTCGCTACTTTTTAAGTAGGTAATAAGGTTTGTAAAATAACGTCCATTTCCTAATAAGCCAAGATGGGTAAGAGTAGAACTGGGTAAGACTGCCCGTCCAACATCCAGAGCAGCACAACGAATAGTGAAACTGTATGCTTGGTTAAATGCACGGCGTTCAGTATCATCAATAAGGTCTGCTTCACCTGCTTTTATTTTTTTACCATTGCGATCGACATCAATAGTTTGTTGCGTGCGTGGAAATTCTTGTTTGAAGTAGTCAATAAGGCGGGTAACTAATTCTGAGTATACACTAAATGCACGATCGTTAACAGCTTCAAATTGAAGGTCTAATCCTGAGTGCATAATCTCTTGGGGACGGAGATAACGCCATCGTCCTTCTGCATCGCGTACATCATAGCGAACATAGCGTGTTGATTGTTCAATGGGAGATGCACCGATTCTACGATCTTCAATAAATTTTGTGGCGACTTGAGAAATATCCTCAATACCAACGTGGATGCCTTCAAGTTCCCCTACAGAATCATCACCAAATGCGTTGAGCACACGATCAAGCATTTCTGTTCCTTTTGCTTGAGAAGGATTGCCTTCATCATCAAGAAATTCGTTGACAAGGGTGAGTTGTAATCCTGTGGGTGCACGTGAATAGCGTGCGAGTGTTGCACCGGTAAGTTCGGATGGTAGTCCAGTAATCGTAAATGTTCTGCCGCCAAGATTGGAAACATAGTGTGCTAATTTTGCTAAAATATGTGGAGGAACATCCTGAAGAGAATCATATTTGCGTTTCACCATCTTTATGTTTTTCACAGAAGCTACTATTTAAACATTATACAAATAAAAAATACATTTCAAGAAATGAACGTTATAGTAATTGACCTACATATGTATCCCGTAGTTTTTCAAAACTGCTTCTACATATATTCAAGCCTATTTTTAAAATTCTTTTGTATGAAAATAAATGTCGTTAGTTATAACTTTAATCCTTGCGGAGCAAGCACATAAAGTCTGCCTTCAATTTTAGCAGCATTGCCATTTTCCAATAATTCTACTCTTTGTTCAAGAGGGACATTTGCTCCGTTATTTTTTTCGACCGACTGCGCCTCCGGCGCTACCCCAAGCACACGACCACCGCCGCCAAGGCTGCCGTCGCCGCCCAAGCCGTAGTCGCCGTAGCCGAGGAACAGCACACGACCACGCGGAGTGTTCGTATCAAAATCATCGGAATGCCAGACGCCAATTCTGTTTCCATACACTTCTTTATGTTTTGCTAAGTACGCTTGTGCGATTGCTTCGCCGCCTAAGAAGGGGATGGTTTGTGGATGTTCTAAAGCAGCATCGACATTAATTATTACATTAGAAGTGGATCTTCGTAATGTATCATAATCAACAACGAATACTCTTCCGTTGCCATCTTGTGCAACTAAACTATCAAATGCTTCTTGCGGCATTGCACCTGTGCCATTTTTTAATGTTCCATTTTTAATAGCGTCTCTTATGTTTGCTGGACTGCTAAAGTAATGAGGAACGTGCGCATACACGACAACGTTAGAGCCCTTGCTCGTTTTTCCCGTTGCTTTTAAACTTGGTGGGGTATACCACTTTTGCCATAGTTCATCGCTTCCGATTCTTGCTACTGCTAATTCTGGCATGAATAATGCTTTGTATCCTTCATTCGTTGCTTGTTCGAAAACGTCTGCAACGCCGGTGCTTGTATCTGAGTAGAATGGTTTGACTGGCTCTTTTGGAGCTCTTTGAACGTAAACGCCTGTTGGTGCACGCTTTAATGCATCTCTTGCGACTTGAATTGTTTTATTGTCCATTTTGGGTTAAATCTCAATATTTTAATATAAAAAGACAATGGATTCTTATTTATAACCATTTCTATTGATTGTTACTGCTAAGTGATATTATATAAAACGATGAAAACCACCATTGTAAGCCTATTGCTAATGATTGTATTAATCCCAATAGCTTATGCTTCCTTCGATTGTTCTTTAACTTCCAATGTACAACAATGTCAAACGATACAAAACGTAAGTTTAAATCAATCGCAAAAAGAAATGTTGTTTTCAGGTTTAATCTATAGTAATTGACATACATATGTATCCCGTAGTTTTTCAAAACTGCTTCTACATATATTCAAGCCTATTTTTAAAATTCTTTTGTATGAAAATAAATGTCGTTAGTTATAGATCTTATAATAAAAATAAATCCAGACACAAGAAAAAAGAAGGAACGTGAAAAGGACGATCCAGCCAAAAAAAGGCGCGCCTTGCATAAGCGTGATAAATATACCAAGAATCGCACTGAGAGACCAAATAATTTTAAGCACGAGGATGTTACGGTACACAGGAAAAGGGGCGTTACGTGAAAAGAAGGAAATGCCACCGACGGCGAAGAGTGCCGCTGCGACAAGGCGTGTACTAAAGGGGTCAATCGTTTGCCAGCCAAAAAAAGAAAGAGTAAAGTAAGGGGCAATAAACAGGGGAATCGCGAAGAGATAATCAACAATAAAATGGGAGAGAAACCATAAACGAAGCGATGAAGGAACAGTTTTATTTTTGCGCATGGAAATTAATCGCGTAACAAGTTTAAATAAGTTATGACCAGAATAAACAGACTGCTTTGTGTATAAAATAAGGGTTGGCGTGAAAAGTCAGATTTTGTTCTAAGAATGTAATAAGATTATTAAATGGGGAATGCCCTCTTAAACAGTAATAGTATAAAAGAAAATGAAAAAATTAAACACAAACAACATAAGAATAGAAACAGAGAGGTTAATGTTAGTGCCAATATCTCCTAAATTCAAGAAAGATATCTTCCTGGGGTTTACAGGAAAAATTGCGAAGTATATGCATCCACAACCTTTCAATACCCTAGAAGATGTAAAAAAGTTCATCTCTGATGCGATCAAAGAAAATCAAAGAGGTGAAAACATGCAGATGGTTCTCCTGGATAAAACTTCAAGAAAATTTATGGGTTGCGCAGGGATACATAAAATTGATACAAAATATCCCGAACTGGGAATATGGTTAAAAAAGTCCGCACAAGGTAGAGGTCTCGGATTAGAAGCTGTGAAGTCATTGAAGGAATGGGCAGAGGAGAATCTTAATTATCAGTATCTTTATTACCCTGTTGAAAAAAACAACATTCCCAGCAGAAGAATACCTGAGAAACTTGGGGGAAAACAGGTAAAAGAGTTTGCAGGAAAGAACGCAGAGGGGAAAGAGATGATTGAGGTTGAATATAGGATATACAACGTTGACGAAGAAAAGAAACATATTCTGAAGAAGATAAACAAGGCACAATCTATTTAAATGACATCCATATGCCCTAGTTGCTCCAATGTTGCCGAATATCAATCCCAGACAGCTCGAACAGGCGATGAAGAAGATGGGGGTGAAGCAGCAGGAGATTGAAGCTTCTGTCGTGATTATTAAATGCGGTGCAAAAAATTTGATTGTGGATAATCCGCAGGTCATGAAAGTGAATATGATGGGGCAGGAGTCATTGCAGATTACCGGCGATATGCATGAGGAACTCGCGATTACGGATGAGGACATTGCAACCGTCGCAGCACAGGCGCATGTATCAGCAGATGAAGCAAGGAAAGCGCTGGAAGAACATAACGGCGATCTTGCAGAGACAATTGTGGCATTACAAGTAAAGTAGAGCATGAAAAAAAAGGTGGAAGCATTGAGGAATGAAGCGTATCACGCGTGGAGCGCAGCCCAGCACCTGCATGAAGTAACGTATCATATCCTGCAGGAACCGCGTTTATTGATGGCAGTCATGCAGAATCTGCATCAGGCATGGATCAATGGAATGGACGTCTTGTGGTATGATGCGCAGGTAAAAGCAGGGGTGACGCAGTTGTCTGAAGAGAAACAAATACGATTATTTGAAAAAAAGTTTGCGAAAAAATACAGGATTGATGCAAACATGTTAAACACAATGAAAGAAATCAGGGCAATTATACAGCAGCATAAGGGAAGCGCGCTGGAGTTTACCAGGCACGGGCGTGTGGTGATCTGTGATGACGCATATAATCTGGAGATTGTGGATAAAGAGCGGACACAAAGGTATGTGCAGGAAACAAAACGGTTTGTTGATTGTTTATATGAGGTGAAAGCAGATGTATGAAGAGAATGAACATATCGAAAGCGCGGAAGAAGAACTGAAGCGGGCCGATCATTTGGTTTTTGTGTCATTAAAATATACGAGAACGGTTGATGTGATGAAAAACGCGATTAAGCGGATGATTAATGCGTTTGAGCTGGCGTTTGATGAAACACTGGAGGTCGCGCGGAAGAAGAAAAGGATTTTTGATGTGCCGCAGACAGGTAAAGAGAAAGCGGCAGAAATAAGGGACTTGCTGGGAAATCCGGTAAAGAAATATTTAATGTTATACAATCTCTTGAAAAAAATTGATAAGGCTGAATATAGCGCCTTGGAGGAGTTCCGGAAGAACGTCACGCTGCGGATGCAGAACGGGAAAGAGGAGATGGATGTGAAGATGGATGATCTGTACCGTTTTTTGGCAGGGACAAAGGAATTCGTAAGTTTTATTAAACAGGAGCAGAAGAAATAAACCATGGCTGATAAAAAAGCGCGAATAATTGCGGTTGTTTCCGGGAAAGGCGGTGTGGGAAAGACAACAACAGCGATTAACCTGGGCGCGGCGCTGAATTTTCACGGGCAGAATGTCACCGTCGTTGATGGAAATGTGACAACCCCGAATATGGGTGTATATCTCGGTGTTCCTGTAGTCCCTGTTTCTCTGCATACGGTTTTAAGCGGAAAAAAAGAGATGCATGAAGCGGTCTATGCGCATAAGTCCGGAACACGTTTGGTTCTTGCCAGTTTGGCATTGAAAGATCTGAAAAAGATAGAGGTGCATAAATTAAAGAAAGCAGTCGCGCAGCTGGAACATTCATGTGACTTCGTGATTGTTGATTCTTCTCCAGGTTTAACAAAAGAGACTGCTGCCGTGATTGAGGCCGCGGATGAGGTTCTTATTGTGACCAATCCGGAAATGCCCGCAGTGACGGACGCGCTGAAAACAATTAAATTATCAAAAGAGCTGCACAAAAAAGTATTGGGTGTATTAATCACGAAAACAAATGTGAAAAACGCAGATATGCCCTTGAAGGATATTGAAGATGTTCTGGAAACACAGATTGTTGGTGTTATCCCGGAAGACCGGGCGGTCAAATTTTCGCATGCGGCGAAAGACGCTGTTGTGCATACGCATCCAAAGAGCGCGGCAGCAGTGCAGTACAAAACATTAGCCGCGGAACTTGCGGGAATTAAGTATCATGAACCCATTGAGCCGCAGGTGGGCCCGATTACGCATTTCCTGCTGCGCTGGTTTGGTTTCCGGTAAGAAAATCCTTATTTTCATCAATGGTAGCCGCGGGCTTTTTTTATGCGTTTATTTACGAACTTCACTCTTTTTCTATAACTGCCCTAACATATTTTCCGTGTTTTTCCAACGAGATATTAAGCAAGCACGCTGGAATTTTATTCAGGGAGACAATCCGTAATCACTACTGCTAACTTGAGAAAGATCATCTTTTTCACCATGAATGACAACTTTGACTTCTGTCATACGCTCGTGCATTGTCCGTTTCTTTATAGATATTTTTATTGCGATTTATTTGATTAAGAAAAAAAGATCTTTTTATTTTCCCACGACGGTTTCTAATCTTCCGAGAACTTGACAGAGTTCAGCGTATACTTCAGGAGTATGGCGAAGTATTTCTTTTCCTGAAGGACAATCAAGATCATTATGCATTGCGCGATAGGCCTGTAAAAATCGTTCTTGCGGTGTTCTTGTTTTGTCTGTCCCGAATTGATCGCGAATATATTGTAATGCACTGGGAGCTCCTTGAATCTGGCCAGGACGTATTCTTCCTTGTTCAAACGCATTTCTTTGCAGCGTATCTTTGACAAGAGCTTCGTATATTTTTACCATGGGTTCTAGCCCACGCATGAGTTCTGCTTCTGCTACCGTGAGACAAGGATGGCATTCTTTTTCTATTTCTGGATCATAGAAAACACGATCATAGGTGGTAAGAAGGCCAAATGCGTAAACGCGATCAATCACTTTTCCCAATTTCGAACTCTCTGATCCAACAACAATTGTATCCCTCCCCTCTAATCTTCCTATCTCACTTCCTTTACGGTCAACAATTGGTGAACTTGATATACTGAACCAAATCTTATGCGTTCCAAAAGTTCCGCCTTTTCTATATTTTTTCCCTTCTGACACGGTCTTCCTTACTTTTTCTCCTATCGATAAACCTTCTTTTGTTAATTCTTCTCGTATGCGGTTTTCTTTTACATCCCCACCAAACCGAAAGATCGTTTCATTTGTTTTTGGATTGTACACAATGTACATCATGTGCGGTACATCGTGCTTAAAACGATAATTGCCCTGTCTTGTTTGTGCGAAATATTCACTCTCTGCAACTCCTTTCGTGCTGACTTCTTCAAGTATTGCGCTTGGTAAGTCAAGTTGATGATATGCACCTTCCCCTAAAAGTGTAAGAAACAAAGGCATATATTCTTCAAGATCGATTTTTCTTCCGCCGATTTTGATTGCCTCATCTTGATGAATTCTATTAATAATTTCCACGAGACCCTGCATACCTAGCGCATATCCCCCCTGAGATGTTGCAAGTAATTGCGCATGGGGCATGAAGGGTCCATGACGTTTCGCCCCGTAGATAACACCATAAGAAGGATGGATAACCTGAAATTCGTCAGAACCTTTTTTTACGATATGCGTATCCTTTCCAGTATTTTCACTGCATATTCCTTCAACTTTTTCTAAATCTAGATTACCTTGAATACTAATGTGCATCGCTTCTTCATTAATAATAATCCCTCGTATAAGAGGATATCCTTTTCGTAAACTGCCGGTTCCATCAAAAAGATAAACGCCACGATCTCTTGTATTTCTAACGTTTTTAAGAAGAGCCAATGGCCTCTCTTTTCCTGTTTTTTGTTTGTTTTGCTTGTTCAGATAATATTCAAGGATTGCCGCGTGCAATACTTCTTCTACGGTGCGCATTCTTCTGTCTGCTTCTTCGAATTCGAATGGTGACTCGCTTGCAAATTGTAAACGCATTTCAGTTGCTGGGCGTTTGGTAGCAACGTAGAGTGGATCGCGGTCGTGATGAAACTCTTCTCGCGCCGAACTTTTTCCTAATTCTGCTTCCAAACGAGATATTTGTGTTTCAAACATAATTTTAACTACTCATAAGTGATATTTAAATGTTTTGGTTGTTCTCCTCGTTCTTTTCACCCGTAATCTCATCATTTTTATCCAGCATACATATAAAAAAATAGTATAATCTTCACATTTTGCTCTTTCTTGTAAAATTATTTTTTATACATTCACCGAGGATCTGATCGAACTAATCCTGGCTTTTCTTCAGAAGTGCTTTGATTCCCCCCTTGACTTCTCTATGTATGCGAAAAGAATTGATTCTCCTATCCTGATGACATCTTTATTTTGTAATAGTTGTCTTGAATTTTTAGGGAATCTCGCGCCATTATAATAAACAGGTATATTTGTAAAATCATGGGACACCTTAGTATTTATTGTTAGATCAGGATAAAACTGAATATCCATTGATTCATATGAAGATAGTTCACACAATTCCGTATAGAATGCTTCCAACTGTCTAAAAAATCTATCACCCAATTGTTTTTGTAATAATCGCATAATTCCTGGATCTGGCAGTAAGAGGGGGGTTATTCCAGAGCATGTCTCTTTATATCTTGCTTGTCTTTTGGAAAAGGTTAGAGAAAAACCGTTTGACATTTTGTATATTCGATCTACGCCTAAAACACTCGGTGCGAATACTAAAAATTTCCCTTCGCCTCTTTCCTCAAATAATCTTCCTTCTAAATCACTTAATCCGTTAAAGAACTTTGGTGAATATTCCCGTGCTGTTTCTCGATCGCTAAAATCAGGCATAACCCTGTTTGGATCTTCAGGTAATTCTATTTTAAAATCTTCTTCACGTCTGCTGATGCCATCAGTAGGCCGTACGATTATATCTCTTGTCATAGACTAACCGTATAAGCCCCATCCTTATAAATCTTCCTATTGTTATTACTTAAAGATAACAACGATAAAATTATGCAGACAGACCCCAGAGCGGATGTTTGGCGCGTGTTTCTGTTAAAATAGTACGGGTTAAGGAAAGGAGTTTTTGCGCGTCTTTCCGGCTTTGCAGTGTTTTCTCCTGATACTGTCCGGGAAAATGAATCTTCTGTAATAATTGTAACCGGGAATCAAAGTGCGTTAAGGTAGTCAGTACATCAGGATCATGAAGAATCATCTGCGTGATCCGCATAAAGTCCTGATGTTTCAATGTTCCAGCAAGATACGCGTACAAGGTCGTCTGATAATAAAGAAGAAACTCTTCAAAATACGCATGATGAGACGTACGTTTCAATTCGCCAAGCAGGAGCGCAAAGTCAGGGGGATCGATCCATGAAATACCAAGGGAAATATCTGATTAAGTACGTTCGCCTTGTACAGCATATAGACTATATAGGGAAAAAAGCTATTTAAAGTGCATGAGTTCCAATATCCTATGAACCTTGATGAGCTGATCTGCCCCGTTTGTAATAACGATAAACTTGCCGAAAAAGAGAAACATAATACCATCAACTTCTTGTTTGGCGGAACCATGGGCGCATCTCCTTTTGCAACAGGGATATCTGCAGAGTACGATCCTCTTTTTATATTCTGCGCGGGACTTTATTTTTATGTTATGGATATACCGTTTGGTTCAAAGAGAATACAATCATGCAATCAATGCGGATATAATAGAGAAAACGAATAAAGGGAAAAACATTTTCCTCACAATACATCCGGAGCAGGCTAGAGAAAGCTATTTAAACAAACAATGTTCAAGTATTCATGAGTCACTATGGCTGGTGGTTTAGTTCATTGTCAACGGTAGTAACGATTTTTCTAGTATAAACACCAACCGTGACCAAGATGGCGGCCTTCGTTTAAACAAGAATAATATTCTTGGAACAGTGGTAGGATTCAAGCCTGTGGAGCTTGTAGTGGGGGTTCGATAATAAAAGCCAGTCATGACTTTTATCGACTCTCCCCCAGGCCGCTTTTTTATATTTTTAATAAATCTATAATAATTTCAGGAACAAGAATTCCTTTTCTTTTACACCAAACAAAGACGTCTGATCTATTCTTTGAAAGATTGCAGGTCTTACAGGCAGTAACAAGATTGGTGAGATAGGAAGTTCCGCTTTTTGAAACAGGGATAATATGATCCAATGTTAAATTTTTATTACAACCACAATAAACACAAACTTTATCCCGTTCAATAATAGAATTAATTTCTTTTTCTGAAAGAGCGTATTGAGATCGAGATCTTCTCTTCATATTGAGAGCAGAATAATGCTTTTTTCTTGATTTAAAATAACAAGGACCACACATCCTTTTTCCATCAATGATCGCGCTTGTTTCTGAAAAAATAAGACAAAAATTGCAAAAAAATTTAGGCTTCTTATAAAAGCGATAGCAATAACAAGAGTCACAATAAGGGAGATTATTACGATAACCTCTTATCCGTTTAAGTTCACTACAATTAGAACACTGTTTTTTGGGAAGAGTATAATAAAAACGTTTATAACAACTTGAACAAATTTGTTTATTTCCATCAATTTTATTAATCCTCCGCACAGTACGACAAAGACTGCATAATCTTTCTCGTAAAACCATAAAGAATAAGGGATTCTAAGTTTAATTAGCAGAACGTAAGATTTTCCGCAAATCTTTCAAAAAAATGGAAAACGTAAATTATATAAGCCAGTGCTTCTTTTAAAAGAATTAGATGTTGTCAAAAATGGCAAGTGGTTTAGTTCATCAGCAGTAAAGGTATTCTCTTTGATAGTGTACGGACGAAAATTTCACTTCCAGTAACATCTCTTTTTTTGAGTTCTAAAAACCCGGAGGAATATAAACAATGAAAATGAAGACAGAGGATACAAGCGTAAGCAACGCTGATCGCGTTCACTGTGTATGTGCCCCAGAATAGGGGATTGCAATATGTGCGGGAGCAGGGACTTCGTCGTCTGCAAGAAAGATATACACAGAGGACAGTCGAGATTCAGGAGGCAAGGGGGGAAGATATCCCCCTGATTGTACAGAGGCGGTATAATAATGATGAACCTGTTTTCGGAATTACAGGAGGGGATCTTTTTGATAATTTTCTCTTTGAAGAAAGAACAAAAGAACCTTGTTCAGTAAAAGAATTACATAGGGAAAAGCAGAGAAAAGACCTTTATAGGGAAAGGCTAAATTTACGGGGCAGTGGTTTTTATCAAAAAGCTATTTTTGGATTGCCCGCCCTTTGTATTCTTGGAAAAGGGGGAATATCGCTTGAACGTTTTGTTGACGCATATCCGCAGATACGAACACAAAATTACAACCAATTACGGAGAAGTGAATGTTGCGAACCTGATTTTCGCGGGAAGAAAGTTGTTATTCCAAAAAGATACGAATATCTTATCAGAGCACGCACAGATCTTACAGAAGCGGAAGTCATCTGTCTTGAGGGAAAAGTAGATGTGACTGCGGCGAGAGGCGGTGCGGATTATGCGGTTGATATCGTTCTCACCGGAAAAACGTGCTGTGCGGAAAACTTAGGATTCTTCCCACCAGTTCTTTATCTGAGTGAGGGTATAATCATTGGAAATAAGAGAACACAAGAAAAAAATAAACTAAAAATAGGGGATTACAGTTTTATAGGAATGGGTGATGACAGTTTTAGCCATTAAAATGATAACAAAAAAAGACCGAGGAAAAGTATATAAGGATACAAGGAGGAAAAACAACAATGAGCGTTGAGTTTGCGAAAGGCACAAGAAATATTAGTCCGGAAGAAGGATTGATCCGTGAAGAAGTCGTCACAACAATCAAAGAATTTTTTCGCCGCTATGGATTTAAGCCATTGGAAACACCGATCTTACAACGGTACGAAGAGTTAACGGCAAAATACGCGGGCGGCGCGGAAATCATGAAAGAAATTTTTCAATTACAGGATCAGGGGAAAAGAAATCTTGCGTTACGCTATGATTTAACTGTCCCGCTCGCATTATACATGACAGAAAATCCGACGGTAAAATTGCCGTTCAAACGGTATGAGATTGGGAAAGTGTTTCGTGATGGCCCGATTAAGAAAGGGCGTACAAGAGAATTCTGGCAGTGCGACGCAGATATGATCGGCAGCAGTTCCCTGATCGCGGATGCAGAATGTATTAATTTGATGCAGGATGTCTTTGATGCGTTACAGGTGAAAGTAAAGATTAAAGTGAATAATATCAAGATTTTACACGCGATGATGCGCGCTGCAGGGGCGACTGACACGAATAGCGCAATTCTCACGATCGACAAATTAGACAAGGTTGGAAAAGAAAGCGTAGTAAAAGAATTACTAGCAAAAGGATGTTCCGAGGAAACAATCACAAAAATATTCGAGTATATCGCAATTACAGATCTCGCAAAATTAGGAAAAGTTTTAGACAATGAACCAGGCATTGTTGAACTTACGGATGTATTAAAAAATACAAAAGCGGTATTCGATCCGACCTTAGCGCGGGGCTTGGCGTATTACACAGGAACGATCTTAGAAGTGTACGCGGAAAAATCAGCGATTACCAGCAGCCTCGGCAGTGGAGGTCGCTATGATAAGATGATTGGGGATTATTTACAGTCCAAACAAGCGTATCCCGCGGTGGGTATTTCCTTCGGTTTAGAACCGATCACGGAAGTCCTGAAAGAACAACGCAAAGAAGCGAAGAAAACCGCGACAGAAGTCTTTGTGATACCCATTCAAACACCGCAGGAGTCTTTAAGAATAACACAAGAATTGCGCGCGCAAGGAGTGAATGCAGAAATTGATGTGATGAACCGCAATGTGGGAAAGAATATTGAATACGCGAATACGATGGGTATTCCGTTTGTCCTCTTTGTCGGCAGTGACGAGATCAAACGAAAGAAATTTAAATTGCGCGACATGAATACAGGTAAAGAGGAGCTGTATATAATGAAAGAGTGCGTGGAAAGAGTAACGAATGCAAGAAAAGTATAATCTCGAACTGGAAAAAGCCATTGCCGAAATTAGTAAAGTTGAAGCAAAGAATGTGCTGATCCAGTTACCTGATGGATTAAAACCAAAAGCAACCGAAATCGTAAAAAAATTAGAAGAAAAAACCAAGGCGAATGTGATGGTATGGTTTGGTTCATGCTGGGGTTCCTGTGATCTGCCGCCAGATATTAAGGATATTGATTTATTGATTCAGTTCGGGCATTCACCATGGCCGTTCTGGAAAGATCATGAACACGTGAAAGTGGTCGCGGAATATCATCATTAAATTTTTAGATGATCCAATGAAAAAAGAGCAGGGTGTTGTAAAAAAGTGGAAGTGCAAAGTCTGTCATGAGATTATAGAGGCAGCAGAACATCCGGAAATCTGTAAGTTCTGTCATGCAGGCGTGCATAAGATTAAAGAGGTACGTTGGGGAAAACGTTCAAAGAGCGGGTTAGAATTGGCAGAGTCTGAGGATTAAAGTATGAAATGGAAATGTTCAGTATGTGACGCTATTTTTGAAGAAGAGACACCAAAAGAATGCCCATCCTGTAAGGCAGCGGAATTTAAACTAAAAAAAATAGGATACCGGCTGAAAGATTCTGGGTGGGAATATTAACTGTTGAAAACTTTCCGGATAAAAAACAGAAAGACTCATTAAATGTAAGACAAAGAAATGGGGAAACTCATTGGGAATTATCCTGCCGAAAGAAGCCGTACGTGAAAACAAAATTCATCCGCATGAAGAGATCATAATTGAAATAAGAAGGAAGGAGAGCAACGTATTAAAAGAGTTATTTGGCGCAGGTAAAGGCTTTTTTAAAAACCTCTCTGTTGTTGGCATTGATGGATAAAGAAGATTTTATTTTTTTTGATAATGTTCACGATTGCGTGAAAGATTTTCGATAAGACGTTGTATATAGCGTTGACCAAGGTCGAGCGAAAGAGCATTTGCTAAATGAAAGGCATAGAACGCAAGATCAGGCGCTACTTCCGTGCGTATTGGTTCGATTGAAGGATGTTCCCCATGTTCGGTCGCTTCAGCGTATGCTGCGAGTTTCCCAAGAAGTTTTCCCATATGTAAAGTGATATGCCTGATATCCTCATCTGTTGATTCATGATGCCAAAATTCTTCATCATAGCGACGTTGTAATCGTTGAAACTGGGTGAGGGAAAGACCAACACGCAGATCCTCTGCAGCAATACCGTCACGGACATGTGTAAGATAATCGAGAAGACGAACAGGAGTATGGTTCCTATTAAAAAAATAACTGCTACCCGGCTGTTCTGCTTGTTCTGAATAATTTATAATTGGTATACGGTCATTCGCAGGAGAAAAGGAAGTGTAAGGCGTTAACCCTAAAATTTCAATGGCCTTATGGACAAATCGACCATTATCTGTCTCCGAATCAACAAAAACAAACAGGGATTTATGAGGGGGTTTTGTAAGAAGTTCTTCGAGAGGTACAGAAGCCATAAGTTTATGCGCTAAAGAGGATTAAAAAGGATTTCTCTGATGAAACAGCGCTTTCAGAAAGAATATCTTTATAAATTTCTAAAAGATCACAGCAGCAATGTTTGGGAAAAAATATCAGGACAAAGTGGAGCGCATTGAGGGAAAGGTCGACTGTTCGCATCATCCGGAAAGCGCATTAAAACTCATACTGGAAGATGACTGGACAGCTTCGGACGAAATAAACCTGACAGATCTTCATGACAATGACGGATTAGGGATTATACCGCGTACATGGGTTGATTATTTATCACCAAGGCAACGGGCAGCGTACGAAACAACACGAAAAACAGCGATGTCGGCTGCTTTTGAATTCTATTTTTTAGGAAGATTGACCAGAAATCGTTTAGATGGGAAAAGAGTATATGCCAATTGGAATAGTCTTGATCGTAAATTTGTAAGAAGTTTTTCGCGGGGTTGTGCGCAAGAATGTTTTGAGAAAGCATATGCGGTTGAGTATCCGTTATCAGCCTCGTTAGACACGGGTATTGGATTCATAGCCGGTGTCGTGACGAGCCCAGTAAGTTTCACGCTAGGAGTTTTATACACTCCTGTAAAAGTTCCGCAGATACCAATAAAGGAAATCAAACGAGAAGATTTATAAATAAAATTTTCTAAAAGAATAGAAGAAGAGGTGATCGTATGACGGAAAAAGAGAGTAATCGTTTATTAGATTTCTACGGAACTGAATGTTCACACTGTCATGATATGGATCCGTTAGTAGATCGTTTAGAAAAAGAATGTAAAGTAAAAATAACAAAAATCGAAGTATGGCATAATGAGAAAAACGCAGCGTTATTAGAATCAATCGATAAAGGCCAGTGCGGCGGCGTTCCATTTTTTTATAATGAGAAAACAAAGAAAGCGATATGCGGTGCTGTCCCGTATGAAACATTAAAGGCGTGGGCGTTGGGAAAATAAGATGCCAAGAAAAGAGATTGCAAAATTTAGTATTGAATATCTGCAGATCGTTGATGAAGAAGGAATTGTTGATAAGAAACTGTTTCCAAAAGAATGTGATGAAAGAACAATCAAAGCAATGTACCAAAGTATGATGCGCGCGCGGATATTTGATGCGAAGATGATCAGTTTGCAGCGTCAAGGAAGATTGGGAACGTTTGCGTCAGTCGCCGGGCATGAGGCTGCCCAGGTCGGCAGTATTTTCGCAAAAGAAGCGGAAGACTGGGTTTTTCCGTATTTTCGACAGTGGGCCGCGTTTCTTGCGTTAGGATTACCCATGGAAAAAATATTGCAGTATAATGCGGGCGATGAGCGGGGGATGCAGATCCCGGATAAAATTCCGATGTTTCCGGTGAATATTCCGGTCGCGTCGCAGATTCCGCATGCAGTGGGGTTCGCGTGGGGGTTACAATTACAGAAAAAGAAAGGGGTCGCGTTATGTTATTTGGGGGATGGCGCGACCAGTAAAGGCGATTTTCATGAAGCGCTGAATTTCGCTGGCGTTTTTCATATTCCCGTCGTTTTTATCTGTGAAAATAATCAATACGCGATCTCTGTTCCAAGAGAAAAACAAACAGCTGCAGAAACGTTAGCGCAGAAAGCAATTGCGTATGGTATTGAAGGGATACAGATAGATGGGAATGACGTAGTTGCGGTGTATCAGGCAACCAAAGAGGCGTTAACAAAAGCAAAGAAGGGAATGCCTGTCCTCATTGAATGTATAACCTATCGTTTGGGTGATCACACGACCGCAGATGACGCGTCCCGCTATCGGCCGCAGAAAGAAGTGGAAGCGTGGCAGAAAAAAGATCCGCTCAAACGTATACAACTTTTACTGAAAAAGGAATATGCCTGGTCTTCGCAAGACGAAGAAAGAGTACAAAAAAAAATAGATAAAGAAATCCAGGAAGCGGTAACGAACTTTGAAACAATACAACCACAGGAGCGTGAGGCGATCTTCAGGTGGCAGTACGCGGAAATGACGCAGGCATTGAAAGAACAATTGAGGGAGGGGGAATGAGCTTGGAGTGGCGCGTTCTCCAGTTAGGAAAACAGTCAGGCGCGTTTAATACGATCCTTGATGAGGTCATACTGGAAACCGTCAGTAACCGGGAGGTTTCCCCCACGATTATTGTGAATGAATGGCTTCCGACCGTGTCGCTTGGAGGACTGCAGAGCCAGGAGCAGGACGTGCATACAGAAGCATGTAAAAAATATGGAATTGAGATTGTGCGCAGGTCATCCGGAGGGAAAGCAGTTTATGTGCATGAGGGATACATTGTCTTTTCCGTGATTGGAACGCGGGAGCTGTTTCCCCAGGATCTGACACGGCTGCAGGAGTATGTCTGTCATGTGCCTGAAGAAGTACTGCGGAGCATGCATATTCCCGTACAATTTTACCCGCCGGATAATTTGGTTATTCGTACACCTGCGCGCATCAGGACAATTGGGAATGCGGGGCAGATGGTGAAACCCAGGGGGGTAATTGTCCATGGATCAATCAGATACACGATGAATCATATGAATGAATTCTTCGATGTTTTGAAAGTGGAAGGAAGAAAGATTCATCAGTACCGCGCGGAAATTATGGACGTGCTGGCGAGTGTGGATGAGTACGCGCCAGATCTAAAAAAAGAAGTCATGGAACAGGCGTTGATTGACGCATTTGTAAAAAAGTTTGGGGGAACTGCATACGCTGGGAAGTTAACAGAACAGGAAAGAACAGAGACAGTACAGCGCGTACAGCAGATGCAACTAAAAGACGCACCTTATCATATCTCGAAGGGTATTTGTTATTTATATGTAGGAAAAACAAATCTTGTCCCCGCCCTGTATGGTCTGAAACAGAAGGAGGCACCGCATGTCCAGCCGCATCTTGGTTGAAGCGTTAAACGCCGCGTTACATCAGGAAATGCAGAAAGATACACGCGTGATTGTATTAGGGGAGGATGTCGGCAAAGACGGGGGTGTTTTCCGTGTGACAGATAAATTACTCGAAAAATTTGGCGATAAACGCTGTATGGATACGCCGCTAGCAGAATCGGCGATTGTGGGAACGGCGATCGGTCTCGCTGCTGCTGGATTGCGTCCGGTGGTGGAGATTCAGTTTGCGGGATTTTTGTATGGCGCGCTGGATCAGCTGATGAATCATGCTAGCCGGCTGCGCTGGCGTTCCCGTGGTCGTTTTTCATGTCCTCTCGTAGTGCGCAGTCCGTATGGGGCGGGCGTACGCGCGCTGGAACACCATAGTGAGAGTATGGAAGCGTTGTTCGCGCATATTCCTGGATTAAAGGTGGTTATTCCAGCAACGCCGTATGACGCAAAAGGATTACTCGTTAGCGCTATTCGTGATCCTGATCCCGTCATTTTTTTAGAACCGACACGGGTGTACCGCGCGATACGGGAAGAAGTGCCCGATGAAGAATACATAATTCCTCTGGGAAAAGCGCAGATTGTGCAGGAAGGGACAGACGTAACAGTGATCGCATGGGGGGCGATGGTACGCGATGTGAAAAAAGCGGTTGATGGAATAAAAGAAAAGTACAGTGTAGAAATAATGAATTTGCGTACGGTAAGCCCGTTAGATACGGAAACAATCGTCAGTTCAGTGAAGAAAACCGGACGATGCGTGATTGTGCATGAGGCGCCGCGTACAGGCGGGTTGGGTGCTGAAGTAAGCGCGCAAATCATGGAAAAAGCGTTGCTGTATCTTGAGGCGCCGGTCGAACGTGTCACTGGTTTTGATACCGTTGTTCCATTAGCCCAATTAGAAAAACAGTATCTTCCGGATGAGAAGAGGATCATAAAAGCGATTGAGCGGGTGATGCAGTTTTAAGATGGAACTAATAACGAATAATCCTGCCGAAGAGGAGAAGATTATACAGGCAGTGCAGAAAATTCTGGAAAAGAACACCTTGCTGACATTGGCGACAATGAAGGATCTATGTCCGTATGTAAATACCGCCTATTATGTGGCGGATGACGCATGGAATCTGTATATCTGGACAGGGAAAAAGAGCAGGCATTGCAAGAATATGCGGAAGAACGCGCATGTCGCGGTGAATGTGTTTGATTCAAAACAGAAGTGGGGATCCTTATTGCAGGGTCTCCAGATGTCCGGGAAGGCGCGGGTCGTGAACACGAAAGAGCTGGTGCACGCGGGAATACAATATATGGAACGGTTTCCGAGAGTGGTAACGATGGTGGAATCGCCGAAGAAATTCCATGCGAAAGTATTCGAATCAGTGATGTATAAAATTCAGATAACTAAAATAAAAGTATTTGATGAAAGAACGTTCGGGAAGGAAGAATGGAGGGAGGTTGAGATAAAGCGGTAGATGGTTGAACTCAAATTTCGGGATGTCGGGGAGGGGATTGAGGAGGGGGTGATTGTTCGCTGGTATGTAAAAAAAGGCGACACCGTTACAGAAGATCAGAAAGTTATTGATATTGAAACAGATAAGGCGGTGGTTTCCCTTCCTGCTCCGGTCAGCGGGGTCATAACAGAACAATATGGCAGGGCAGGGGATAAAATAAAGGTAGGGCAGACACTGGTTATTATTGAAGAAAATGGGGGAAAACGATCGGTGGGTGTTGTAGGGGAATTAGAAGAGGCTCCGCCGGAAGCGGTGGCAAAAGAGGGAGAGAAATTTTATTTCAAGGATGGTCGTGAAGCGAAGACCCTGCAGGAATTAAAAAAAATTATTGAGGAGAGTTCTGAAGAAGATTTTCTGCACCACGTTAATCAGGAGAAGAATGACGTGGCGGTATGGATACGGCATGCGCTGGGAAGGGAAGATCTCGCGGGGCGTGTGGAAAAAATAACAGATAAGAAAATGATGGTACAAACATTACAGGAAAAAGCAGCGGATGCCCGCGTGTTAACATTGCCGAAAGTAAAGAAATGGGCAAAAGAGAGGGGGATTCATTTGAAAGATATAAAGGGAACAGGGCCAGGAGGAAGAGTAACGGTAAAGGATCTTGGGGATACAACAGGAATACACATAACAAAAAAATATGATATGTGGGGATACGTGGAGCATATCCCTTTACAGGGTGTACGGAAAATAATTGCAGAACGCATGGTACAATCCTGGATAACTGTTCCACAGGTAACGCATTGCGATGAAGCTGATGTAACACGATTAGAAGTGTTGAGGAAAAAAGGTAAAGAACCTCTGACCTTATTGCCGTTTGTGATCAAAGCGTGTGTTGCCGCGTTGCAACAGTTTCCGTTTATGAACGCGTCAATGGGGAAAGAAGAGATTATTGTAAAAAAATATTATAATATAGGAATCGCGGTAGAAACAGACGCAGGATTACTTGTTCCCGTTATTAAAGGGGTGACAGGGAAAAAAAGAGAAGCGATCGCAGCAGAAATAAAAATACTGGCGGAGAAAGCGCGGAACAGAACAATCGATCGGATGGATCTCACAGGGGGAACGTTTACCCTAACAAATATCGGAAGTATTGGCGGCCTTTTTTTCACGCCAATTCTTAATCTGCCGGAAGTCGCTATTTTAGGAATGGGAAGAGTGAAAGAGGAATATACAAAAGAGGGGAAAATGAAGAAAATGCTTCCCTTGTCGTTGACGTTTGATCATCGGGTTCTGGATGGGGCGTATGCCGCCCGTTTTGTCAATCAGCTGAAGAAGAACCTGGAGTCATTTCATGAAGATCACTAACATAAGCAGGAGAAGATCTTTGTTCAGTAATAGAAAATAAGAGACCATAGCAGCGATACAGACCTTCTGGAAGGGGATGGAGTAATGGAATATCACCGAGACAAGGGTGTTCAAGTAATGCGCGGGTGAGTTCGTCAAGATCGGTAAGACAAACAGAACGAGTACGGGGAGGCACTGTTCCGCGGGGCAGGCGGTAAAGCTGTTTTTCATAGGTTCCGTCTGGCTGCGGCCGGTATTCTGCGAAACAGTCAGCCATGTCTGAGAGAACGAGTTTGACCAGATTCCCTTCCCTATCATATGCGCGGTACACATGAAAGTCAATACGTTCAGGCTGATTTTCGGTCATGCAGAAAGAGAGAAAGAAAAGTTAATAAAGAACGCTTAGAATCCGCGTTTCTTTCCTTTGATGATCATTTCTGTATGCGGATAGGCCATTTCGACGTTTTTCGACTGTTTAACGCGGGTGTAGATCTCTTTCGTAATGTCGGTAGTAACCTGCTGCATGCCTTTCGCTGGCGCAAAGTAACGGACATACACGTCAACGCCGCTTGCTTGAAAGTTAACGCGGGTATATGGTTCTTTATGGGTTAACGCGTACCAGTCTTTCGTATGTTTTTTTGCCGCGTCAAGAGCGATAGCAAGCGCGTGATCGAGACTGCTTTCATACGTCATCGTAAAAAGAACCTGACCGAGAATATACTCATCCTGTAAAGTATAATTCGTAATATTTTGTTCAAAAAGTTGATAATTGGGAACCATCACAATACGCCCGGAGTGTTCCTCTCCTGGCCCGATATGCCCGATTTCATCAAGATACACATGCGTAAGCGTAATGTCACGCACGTCGCCGCGCACACCGCCAATAAAGATACGATCTCCGATCTCAAAGGGACGTTTCACAATAAGCATCGCCCACGCAACAAGTCCGGCGATCGGTTTTTGGAGCGCGAATCCTAATGCTGCAGAGATAAGGCCTAACGTAATGCCAAAACTCGCCCATGATCCCGAATAAGAAAAGAATGAGAAAAAAAGAACAAAGACCGTAAGGGAGTATTTGAGAATGCGTGTAAAGATCTCAACAGTAGTAATCTGTTTTTTTGTCGTCGCATGCGCCAAAAGTTTCTTTTTGACTGATCCTAAAAAAAATTTAATAAAGATAAAAGCGAAAAGGACGATGATCATGGTCTTTACCAATGGGATAAAAGAACCATCCAGGAGTTTGATAATGTCTAGTATGTTCAGCATCGCGGCTGATGATTTTTTGATCTCTTTAAAAAGATTATGTGCCCACGTATGAAAAACAGGATGTTATTACTTATAGATAATATATAAAAAGAATGAACAGTCCAGGAGAGAAAACTATTTATAGGAAGGAAGGGAAAAAGAGGACTATGGCCCAGTGCTGTCCAAAATGCAGGGGAAAAAAGATTTCTATGTCAACAGAAGTGCGGAAAATAAATAAGAAGGAAGAAACGGCACATTTTATTTATTGTTTTAACTGTATGACCCATTATTCTGTTGAGAATTTATTATAAAAAAAGAAAAATTAAGAATTATAGCGTCTGCGTTCCCCATGATAAGGCCGTTGGCCGTCTCTGTTATGTTCATGTGAACGCCCGTACTCACCAGTATCACCTCGGTCACGCGAGCGGTGTTCACCCCTGTTATGCGTAAAGGGCCGTCGTCCTTCATTACGGTCAAAGCGGCGTTTGCCTGAATCGAACGGAATACGTGCGAATGGTTCCGGCGGTAATTTCTGAATTTTGACAGGGTATCTGTTGATGATCGCCGAAAAGAGCGGATAGTCATGGCTTGCGAGAAGCGTAATCGCCTTTCCTGATCCGCCTGCGCGCGCAGTGCGCCCGATCTGGTGGACATATTCTTCAGAGTCCTTGGGAACATCGTACGTAAAGACGTGCGTAACACCTTTAATATCAAGCCCGCGTGCGGCGACTGCGGTCGCGACGAGAATTTCCGGCCGTCCTTTATGAAAGCCGTCAATAATATGCAAACGCGCAGACTGACTTAAGCCGCCGTGAATGTGATGGGCGTCCAAGTGCTGCAATTTCAGATTACGGGATACATTTTCCGTGTTTCTTCTGCTTGCACAAAAAATCATGGCAAGTTTTGGTTTTTCTTTACGCAATAAGTGCACTAATAAGGAAAATTTCTCTTTCATGTCCACATCATAATAATACTGGTTCAGCAGATGTTCTTCCACATGCACCGCTGAGCGTATGGTCACAGGTTTACGCATGTAACGGTCACGTAATTTTGCAATCTCATCCGTGATCGTTGCGCCGAATAATAATGTCTGGCGTTCAGTTGGGGTTGCCTGTAAAATACGTTCAACATCCTCAATAAAGCCCATGGTCGCCATTTTATCCGCCTCATCTAGAACAGCAACTTTCACACGCCGTAAATCCAATGATCCCCGCTGTAAATGATCAAGTAATCGTCCTGGTGTTCCGACAACAATGTCTGCGACACGCAAGTTGGATGTCTGCGGCCCCATGGAAACACCGCCATAAATTGTTGCGATGCGGGGATGCAATTCTTTCGCGAATTTCATAATCTCTTTAGATATTTGCTCTGCGAGTTCGCGTATAGGAACGACAATAAGGAATTGAATGCCCTTGCCAAAATGTAAGGTGCTCAGAATAGGCGCACTGAATGCAATGGTTTTTCCTGATCCTGTTTTTGAGATACCAATAAGATCCGATCCCTTAAGTATTTCCGGGATGACTTTTTGCTGGATATCAGTTGGTTCTGTGATGCCTTGCGCGGTAAGCGCGTCAGCGATTTGTTCTTTTATGCCTAATTGTATAAAGTTCATAGTGTTTTCTCCTTATAGCGTAAATGCGAACATATGCTCGTCACATATGAAGAAACAGATCATGAGAATAGTGCTATAGGAGCGCTATGCAGCGAAGAACTATTTCTTTGCTATCACGTATAACTAAAAGAAGAGAATAGACAGGACTATATAAAACTGACGGTAGAGAAAAGGCAGGTCTTATCCTGTTATTATTTGACCCCGACAAAGAAATGCGAGGAATGAAATTGACGTTTATAGGATATATTAATAAATACAGGAAATAAAAAATGAGGTGACTGGTATGATGTTTAAAATTCCGCTTGAAAGAGGTTGAAAGAATGCATGATGTTTTTGATATCTTTCTCGTGAAAAAGAACGCGTTCTTATTCATGCAGGATCTGGACTATATCGCGCAGGAACAGATGGGCAGTATAGAAGATTTGTTGAAAGAGATGAAAGGACAGTATGCGGCGGTAAGTCAGTTTTTCGCAGCGTATGGCTCTCTAAAGGGACTAAATCAGGCCGTATTATGTAAGCGGCTTGTCAATAAAGTACAGGGATTGAGAGATAATCTGCATACATTTCTCTATTCAAAATATTTTATGAAAGATCCGGCAAGAGGGGTAATAAATACATATTTTTTGGAGATACGGAATTCAGGAAGATTAAATATCAGACATGAAATAAACGTATATACGTTATTTTATCGGCTTTACGATTGTTCAAACGCGTTATTTGAACTGATAACTGCAGGAACAAAAAGAGAGGTGCAGAATTTCGATCAGCTTCTCGAGAATATTCTTCTTCAGTTAGATAATTATCGCACCGTCTTAAAAATTGTGACGGAATTAAAGGAAGAAAAGAAACTTTCCGCACAAAGTCATGAACAGCTCATCGCGAAGAACGGCATTCCCGTGCAGTTTATCAGGAATATTGATTATTGTGATGGACAGATAAATGTGCTGTGCGCGGGGAAAATCGGTTCAATTGAAGAGGCAAAAAAACAGAATGAGAAATATGCGTACGCGTTTCTTAAAAGTGTTGAGGGGGGATTGATCCCTGCGGAAACACCCCTGGGAGAATATGGTACGCTCGTCTATAAAATCTCTAACGGCAAGAAGGTGCGCAACTGGCTTGAATCAATTAATGATGCGGTAAAAGACTCTGAAAAAAGTATGTATTTACAAGACCCTGCACTTTATGGATATCCTGAAAAGACCGCGAAAGACCTGCACTGGGATACTCATGCAAAGACGTACAGGGCATGGGCGGAGTACGCAAAGAAAATAGAAAAAGTAAAAAAACAGATTGGAGAAAGTGATCGCGCAGGATATATTATGCAGGTAGAAGTGCTGAATGGGTATGAAGGGAAAGGGTATGCGAAAGCGCTGATGGATATCGCCTTGTCGCTGATGCTGATGCGTGACCGGATAAAAGTTGTTTATGCGATAGTAGAATCAAATAATCCTGATGGACAGAAAATGATCGGTGTTTTTGAGAAGGGAGGGTTCTTTTTCTTTAAAGATATCCCACAGGTGAGCTATGAGAAATGGACTGGCAGACCAGAAATAGACTATAATAAGCAGAAATACAATCTGGGCATAAAATTCTTGACGAAAGATGATCCTGCTGGGACAGATATTTTTGAGAAACACTGGGATATGAACGATGCGTTAAGAAAGATGCATGATTTCTTAAAAGGAAAATGAGACGGGTTATAAATATTCAAAGCTGACCTGATCATTTTTTGTTGATATCGTGCAGAAGAAGAAAAAAGACGATTCAGTTAACAAATCCCTGGGACTGTAAACTCCAAAGCTTCCTGTACAGACTTGAGTTTTTCTTTAATAAGCGTACATGGGTTCCTTCCTCTATAATTCTTCCTTTATCTAAAACAATGATGCGGTCCATTTTTCTGATGGTGGATAAGCGGTGCGCGATGACAATCGTTGTTTTTCCCTGCATGAGCTTTTCTAATGCGTCCTGAATAAGCATCTCAGAATGCGAATCTAAACTTGACGTTGCCTCATCCAAGACTAAAATCGGCGCATTCTTAAGCATGGCGCGTGCAATCGCAATGCGCTGACGTTCTCCCCCGGACAGTTTAATGCCGCGCTCACCAACATAGGTTTCATATTGTTTGGGAAGATGATCGATAAAATCATCACAGTGCGCGTAATGCGCTGCTTTACGGACATCAGCTGGTTTTGCATCTTTTTTTCCGTAGCGGATATTATCCAAAAGCGTACGGTGGAAGAGGACAGGATCCTGTGGTACGAGGCTCAGATGGGAACGCAGCGAGTCTTGTTTGACCTGCGCAATATTTTGTCCGTCAATACGTATTTCTCCGCTGCCTGTCTCATAAAAACGGAAAAGTAAGCGGATGAGTGTTGATTTTCCTGCGCCTGAAGGCCCGATGAGCGCGATTTTTTCCCCAGGTTTGATCGTAAGCGTAATGTTTCTGATGACGTCTCTTTTCTGGTGAAATTTGAAACTGACATTCTTGAATTCAATTTTCCCTTGCGGTACACGTAACAGGGGCGCTTCAGGCGCATCTTTGATCTCATGCGGCAGTTCTAATAATGCGACCATTTCTTTTGCATCACCGACACTTTCGTAAATATCGCGGACAACACGCCCAAGGTCCCAGAGGCGGCCGATGATAATGCCTAAATAACTCTGGATAAGAACAATTGTTCCCAGAGTAAGGATTCCCTGTTTCCAGTAAGATATTGCCAAATAGAGAATAAAAAATTCAACAAGAACAAAGAAACTTGCTTGGATCGCGTCAATGGTATTGCCAATATAAGATGACGTACGGGAGCTTTTTGCATAGTCTTCCGTCACATCCCGATAACGTTTAGACTCATGAATAAAACCCGTGAAAATCTGTATTGCTGTATGATTGGTAATCGCATCTGCTAAGACTGCAGTCGTATGGGAATCTTTTGCCGCGCGTATGACGTCATATTTCAGTTTCCAATGGGATAAGAAGAAATGAAGGAAGATAAAGGCGGTAATCCAGCTGATAAACACAAGCGCGATCGTCCGATTGAAATACCATAACGCAGCGGTAATGCCGATAATGCGAACAAGCAAATTGGTCAAATCCCATAAGAGACGATCGAGAATGCGTTCAAATGATTTTGCCAGACGGTTAGTTTTCTGCACAAGCGCGCCGCCAAATGTATTGGCAAAAAAAGTATATGAATGTTTGAGTAAATAATCAAATGATTTCTGCCGTACGCGGGCAGTCATACGGGAATGGAAATACGTATCAAAGTAAGAGGCGGTACGGTTGAAAACCCAATTAATTGAATTCGCAGCAAGGATATAGAACAGGATAATGACAAGATGGGGCGCAGTTCCCGGAAGATCTTTCGCAGTCACGATCATATCAAATAATTGTTTATAAAAAAGAGGGGTGATAAGCGCGAGTGATCCGGTGAAAACGATGCAGATAAATAAGCCGAAGAGGGCATATTTGTATTCTCTTGCTGTATCCCAATAGACCGTAAGGACACTGCGGATTTTAACAGGTTGCATAGAGGATTCCTTCTGTAAACCGTAATCTTTTAAAAAAAGAACTGTGCTATTTAAGGGTTATTCTTTCTTTTCAGGCAGAGTGGGCGGAAAAAAAGCATTAGTGTAAATACGGTTCTATCGTAACTTGTAATCCTGAGATATTAAACGTGGACACCATATCACAAACAATCTGGGAAACATCTGTTGTTGATCGTTCCTCAAGAAAATCAATATGCCCTTGTAGAAGATCAATGCTGTTCTGGAGAATCTCGTTTTGTTTCTGTACTTTTTGCAGGGAAAGTTTCCGGATATCCATTGCTAAACGTTCAGAAGATGCGCTTTTGTCTCCGAGGGTGTAGCGTATGCCGCGCATATCAATGCGTTCCAGAAGATCGTACAGGGTTTTAAAGCGCTGCGGACTGAAAATCATACTGCGGCGTTCCGAACGCTGTTCTGTCACAAGATGACGGATAAATTCCTCAAGCAGTGGCTTGATGCTTGTAAAAATTTCAAGCTGTTGCTTAAACTCATCAATGCTAAGTTTATGTGGTCGTTCAGCCATGGGGCATTTCTCAAAAAAAGGGAATATAAAGATTGCGGTATTGGTATTTTGGATGATGTTTCATGCATTTTTATGGAAGTGCTGAAGAAAAGGAAGAGACAATAACACGGGGAAAGTTATTTAAATGTATGATATAAGAAAAGAGCAATGGATCTGTTCAGGAAATATAAGGATGCATTTTTTCGCGATATCACGTCTTTTGGCGGTTTGACGTTTTATGTGATTGTGATCGGTCTTTTTTTCCTGCAGGACAATCTCCTGAGAAGTTATCAGCTAACGATTGGATTAATCCTGATTTATGTGATTGCGATCATTATTCGCATGTGTTATTTTAAATACCGGCCGAGTATGCAGAAATACGCGACCTTTGTGCAGAAGCTGGATGCGAGTTCTTTTCCAAGCGTGCATGCAGCGCGGGGAACATTCATCGCGTTAGTTTTACTGAAGGTCATGCAGGACTGGACTGTAGGCATTATTCTCGGATTGCTTGCGTTAGGCAATGCGTATTCCCGGGTGTACTTGAAGGAACATGATTATGCGGATGTGCTGGGGGGAATGGTTGTAGGATTACTGTTGGGATTTTTTATTCTGCGGTATGTGATTATTATATAAAAAAAGAGACAGTATAGCCCTATGAGGATCCTTGTGTCTGCTGTATGATTTTTCCTCTTTTAATTATACCGTTCAAAATAGATCTGTTCTTTCGGTACTCCCATCTGTTCAAGAAGTTCTTTCACGCTTAAGACCATTTCCTTTAAGCCGCAGATATAGAAATCCTGGTTTTTATTTTCCTGATGGATATATTTTTTCACCAGTTCCTGCACGTGTCCCCGGTCACCGTTCCAGTCAGGCGCACCTCTGCTGAGAATAGGATAATAATGAAAGGTGTTGTGGGACTTCATAGTCTTTTCCATTTCGTCACGGTAAATAAGTTCGTCTTCTGTGCGTGTCCCGAAGAATAGAGTAATAGTATTTGATGCATGATGGCGGATGAGATCATGGAGCATGGGACGGAAAGGGGCGATGCCTGATCCTGTGGCGATAAAAACAAGGTCACGGGTTGTCGGCTTGAGCGTGAAATGCCCGAATGGCCCGGATAAAGATACAGGATCCCCTTCATGCAGGCTGAAAATAATAGCTGATCCGATCCCCCCCTCTACTTTTTTGACGCAGAAATCAAGAACACCAGGCTGATGCGCTGAAGAGGCGATGGAAAAAGCGCGTTTCAGAATCGTGCCGTTATTATTGAGATGCAGGTACACCCATTGTCCGGTATGAAAGGGGATGGTCGCATTGTTATGCAGTGTTAAGGTAAGCTGCCGCACTGTAGGAGTAAGCTGAAGAATGCGCGTGATTGTTGCAGAATACACAGCGAGGGGCATAAAGAAAAAAGAAATGCGAGAGTATATAAATATTGACGAAACCACAAAATAATGGAAACAACCACGGTGAAAGATACATCTGTTGTGGATATTGAGTATGAAGGCCGGTTGGATAATGGAAAAGTATTCGATACCAACAAGGAAGCGGTGGCGAAAAAAGAAGGGATTTTTCAAAATGGCCGCGACTATAAGCCCCTGCGTGTGACGGTCGGCCAGGGATATGTGATCAAAGGGTTTGAAAACGCACTGATAGGAATGAAGGAAGGGGAAGAAAAGGACGTGGTTATTCCTCCTGCAGAAGGCTATGGGTTTCCGCGCCAGGAACTCATAAAAACAGTGGAAAAGAAGATGTTCGGGGATAAACTGGTGAAAAAAGGGGAAGTGGTCTTAGTGACTATTCAGGGGCAGAATGTTCCTGCGACGATCGTGAATGTCCATGATGAGAAGGTGGAACTGAATTTTAATCATCCGCTCGCAGGAGCGACACTGCATTTTAAAATTAAAGTGGTGAAGATCGAATAATTATTTTAATAAGGTAAAGTATTCCTCAACGCGGGACACAATGCTGTTCAGATAGTACTTTTTGATCTTTTCCTCGAATATTTTATGCAGCTGGTCATTTTCGGTAATGCGGTAGGTATTGCGTACTTTATCAACCAGGAATAATTCGCGCAAGCGCCGTACCTGACGGCGGATATTGGACGCGGCAATTCCGTTCAGTGCGAGTTTATGTTTTTTCCGGTATTCAATAACGTGTTTCTGAATCGCATCAGAATCAAGGGATGTTTTCGCGTCAAGAAGAACATGAAAAATATCCACAATAACATCGCGTGAATCTCCTGGTTGAAGCAGGCCTATGGAAAGACAGATTTTTTTGATGAGTTCACGCCGCGACAAGTCTGATGGACGTTCATACTTACGGAGGGTGATCTCTGCAAGAGGGGTATCTTTTGCGACCAGCTTTTTTCCCATCACGATAGTTTTTACCGCAGGGATTTATAAAAGTTTGGATCGTGGAAAGAGAGGGATCCAAAGCCTTAAAAAATGTCGTATACCTCCCAGCATTATACTATGAAACTCATTCTTCTTTTTTTAATCCTGGTAACCGGCATTCTTGCAGGATGCACGCAGGCAGGGCAGGGACCAAATTGTCCTGCTCCGTATAGGGTAAATGGGGCAGGATGCTGTTTGGATAAGAATACCAATCAGATCTGTGACGCAGACGAGACAGCAAAAATAACAACCATCATAAAAGAACGCCCGGTTCTCACCTATAATGAGATCTGTGACGCGACATCCCGTTTTGAATGCGTGGAAAAGCGTATAACAAAAAACGGGGTTACCCTGAAGCTGCGCCTGGCTAAAGATGAGCTGGTACAGGTCAGAAGCGTGGAATTATCTGGATTAGGGTGTACGCAGGAGTTTGCGCAGCCCGTCATGCAGTATAATGATCTTACGGTATTACAGATTCCCTGCGTGGTGAATCAGGGGAATATCCAGAGCAAGATGGCGATAACCGCGGATATTCAGCAGTATTTGCGGTATAGTAACGGGCAGGCGTATGGAACAACAGAACAGCGGCGGTTTACTCTTTCCGGACTGATCAGTGGGTTTGTGCAAGCATAAAGTTAATATAGGAGAAATACAGAAAGGAGATTATGGTTCGTTTCCGATGTATTCATTGCCGTTTTTCCTATGCGCCCAAGAGCGGGAAGAAGGATCCACCTGCGATGTGCGGGAACTGCGGAAAAACAGGATCACTGCGCATTGATCCGGACGCGGAACAGATTCTGCGTGATGTAGACGAGCTGATGTAAGGACGTTCTAAAGAAAAGATTTAAAAAGTAGGCAGGACAAAAAAGCAGGATGAGAAAGAAAAGAGGGGTGAGTCCGCTGATCGCGGCGGTGTTATTAGTAGGTTTTTCTGTCGCGCTTGCGGCGATTGTATCGCAGTTTGTGATTAAGGAAACAAAAAAATTTGGTCCGGAACAATTTCTAGAAGACAGCCCGTTTTGTGAGAATATTGTGGTGGAAGTGGCGAGACTACCTCCCGCAACAGATTCGCCTACAGTAGTACCAGACGTAAAAATTACAGGACTAGGGGGAACTACTTTTAATTTGGAAGGATTAGGTGTGAAGAATAAAGGAAGCTTTGCAGTAAAGCGGCTGGTTTTGCGTTCCGGCGGAAAAGAGGTGCCGGTTATTCTCACAGCAGATGAGGGAAAGCCAGGAAGTGTTATTAACGTGAAAAGCAGCAGTAATAAGCCAGGTCTAATCTTTTATAAAAATTCTGAACAAAAAATCGTGATTCAACCAGCAGTGTATGATCATGAGAAAGAGAAAGTGTTACCGTGTCCGAAACAGGAAATTAGTGTGAGTTACAAAGAATTATATTGCAAATTAAAATCAGGAACAGACACGCCTCCTACAGATGTAGAGTTTACTTGTCCATAATTTGACAAAACCTTTAAATAGGTGAATTTCCAAAACAATGACAATGAAAAGGGTGAATAAGAGAGGCATTAGTCCATTGATCGCGACCGTGCTCGTGATTGGGATGACGGTGGTAACAGCGGCGATCGTGTGGATTTTTCTTTCGTCAACCGTACAGCAGTCAGGTCAGAAATTTTGTTCTGCTGCGCAGAATGCGAATATTGAGTTTCAAGTGGACTGTAAGACTATACTGAATACAGGATTACAGGCATCAATTAAGAATGTGGGAAAAATTCCGATTACGGGATTCAGATTCCGCACAGACACAGATACAAAAACAAGGACAGATGAAATGGAAGTGAATCCAGGTCAGGAGCGGGTATTTCCGTTGAATATTAAAGGCAGTACATTAACCTTATTCCCGGTCATTATTGATGAAAGTAAAATTTATACCTGCACCGACAGAAAAGTTGATGCAGCATGTAAATAAGCATAAAAATGGAGGATACAAAGATGTTTAATAAAAAACAGAAAAAAGGGATTAGCCCGTTGATCGCGACGGTGATTATTATTGGGTTTACGATTGTCCTCGCGGCGATTGTCATCCAGTTTGGGACAGGGTTTGTCAAACGCACAACAGAAGGCGCGGAAAAGACCGGTGCGATTAAACAGTTATGCACAATTAGTTTAGCAAGTTTAGATATGCGTGTTAATAAAGATGCGACGACTGGTGATCTAACGGTCGTTATTGATAACAAGAATGATGTTAAAATTGAAGGGTTTGTGATGCGCTTGTATGAAAGTCCGACAAAAATTAAGACAATACAAAAAACAAAGGATAACCCGCCAAAGGAATTAGCGGAGTATAAGATTGAAAAATACTCCATTGAGACGCTAACAATTGCTGCTCCAGACTCAACTTTTACTGCAAAAGAAGTAGGCATTTTAGCACGAGTACGAGCAAAAGAGACAGATCCTGATAAAGACATTGCAACATGTGACAATGAGTTAAAAACAGGAGTAGTAGGTGCTTAAGGCTCCTTCTTTTTTTCTTTTTTTGTAAAACAACCATGATAAAGAATAAACGGGGAGACGTATGGGTTTCTGCAGTTATTTATTTCGGTTTGGGCATGATCTTGTTAACATTATTGCTTTCCGCGGGCACACCTGTCATTAACCGTTTGCGGGATAAGAATATTGCGTTGCAGACAAAAGAAGTATTGCAGGTGTTAGACGCGAATATCCGGGAAGTGGCGCGGGAAGGTCCGGGCAGTCAGCGTCCGATTGTGGTCGATATGAGAAAAGGAGAGTTTAAAGTGGACGCAGATACCAATACAATTAAGTGGGTCTATAAAACAACAGCGATACTCACAGAACCGTGCAAATCAATAAGGCTTACAGATACTAATAAGGACGGATTTCCTGATGATTGTGCCTCCCTCATCGTGAAAGAAGGAACAGTGAATCAGTTAACGACCGGCGTAAAAGGGGATTATACTATCGCCATGAGTTTAGCATATCCGCAGATCTATCTGGTCGTTCCTGGTCCGACCTCCTCCATTATCGGCAGAACTGATTTGATTATTCGGAATGATGGGCTATATTGTATTGATACAAATGGAAAGAAAATTCAAAAGACAGGAGCAGCTTCATGTACCACTGTACCGCCAAAGATCGGCATCGTCATCAGTCCCCAGAGTTAGGTCTGATAGAATTATGTTCATTGATTACTTATTCTGCATGAAATCCGCGCATTGCAAAAAAAAGAAACCGAAAATGAGATCTGACGCGGAAAAAGCAGGACATACATGAACAAATACGAAATGTTTATATAACGTAAAAAGGAATTCTAGAATAGAAAAAAGAGGGAAATGGCGCTCGATTCAAACGTTCTGATAATTGGGATAATAGTAGGGGTAGGGACTCTGGGTATTGGGGCAGTATTATACTTTACGTTGAAAAAAAAGAAACCGGAAGAACCGAATGCCGCGCAGGCCGCTGCGGGAACACAACCGGCAAATAAAAGTATTCTGGAGACAAAAAAAAGTGACGAGGAGCCCTTATTCGCGATTGACACAAACCAGCCGCCGCCAACAATTCCCGAAGTGAAGGATTTGCGAACGTTAGATATCAGATACCCGTTAATTCCGCCGTACACGTTCGCGCATCTGAAATGGGACGGCCCGAATAATGAAGTGGTGTATACGATTGAAGAACCGGAGTTAACATTGGCGGAAACAGACATTCTGAAAACGCTGGAAGACGGTATCCGTGAACTCATCAATCTCAGTTTTATCAGTGTGAAAGACCAGAGGACGATTATTATTTATCTGGAAAAGAACATTAAGATTTTACTGACAGAACTCGCAGTTGATCTATCCATGGAATCTTATATGAAGATCATGTATTATATTTACCGTGATTTTGTGGGATTAAATGATCTGGAGCCGCTGATGAATGATTACTATATTGAGGACATTGAATGTAATGGATTAAACACGCCCGTCTATGTTGTGCACCGTAAATTCAGAAATATCCGCACGAGTCTGGTGTATAAGGATCTGCACGTAATGGCGGGCTTTGTCGAAAAGCTCGCGCAGAAATGCGGAAAATATGTCAGTTACGCAGAGCCGTTATTGGATGGTAGTTTGCCTGACGGAAGTATTGAGTATAATGAACCGGTCATTTACAGGGAGAATGGTATTGTTAAAGTGGGCAAGATTGGCGAAGTGGTAGATACGTATTATAAAAATCAGGAAAGCAATACGCCTATCGCAGTAAAGGGAATCGAGGTTGCTGCGTTTAATCAGGGAAATTTGAAGATAAGCTGGAAAAAAGCGCAGTACGTTTATCGCCATAAGATCGATGAAGAGCTGTATGGGCTTGATCTGGAGTTTGGAAGGAAAATCAGTTTGACTGGCTGTCACAGCGTTTTCACATTGAGAAGTGACGGGATAAAATCAGAAAGAACAGACACGTTAAAAGAGGGGGACTATGTGGTTCTCGCGGGAAAAATCCCGGAGAGCGATACGATAAAAGAGATAAATCTTGCTGCGGCGCTGGCTGTTTGTTCACAGAAAGATAAGTTGGTCTTACGGGGAGTTCCGCATGCTATTTTTGAAACAAAGAAAAAAGAGCTGTATGTATATTACAGGAAGCACTATATTCACGCAAACCAGGCGCATTACGAGCACAAGAACAAAAGAATACTGCCGCTTGAACTCTATTATTTATTGTCAGAAGGAGAGCTGAGAAAATGTTTTATGGGGACGACATCGTCACATAAAATCCCAACATTTCTCGCTGTGACAAAAGAGCTTATGTGGTTTTTAGGGTTATATCTCGCAGAAGGCTGGCTGTATGATTACGCCTCATATGGTGTCTCTTTTTCCTTAAATAAGCTAGAATTGAATTTGATAGAGGAAATAAAGAGAAGTGCGAAAAAGTGTTTTAATGTTGAAGCACGCGTAGAAAAGGAGAAAGATAACGGGGTAAAGGTTCATGTTTGTGACGCGCTTGTGTGGTTAGTCATGAAGGAAGTGTTATGTGTTACAGAAGGCGCAAAGAGAAAGAGAGTGCCTGAATTAATTTTTAATGTTGCAAAAGAATTGCAGCAGGAATTTGTGGATGCGTGGCACGCGGGGGATTATAGCACGACAATGAGTAAAGATCTCGCGAATGAGATTGCGTATGTGGCGTTGTTTAATGAGGACATTGCTGCTTTTTATAAAGGAAAGCCAAAAACAACGTTTATCAAAGGAAGGGAAATCAGGAATGAAGGCGCGTATTACTCCAATTTTTACGCAAGAGATGTGGAAAACCCGTATCCCGCAATGATTCCTGTAGAAATGTTTAATCCGTTAAACAAAACGCATGGGAGATTAAGGAACAAGAGGGTAAGCCGTGGGCGCATGAGGGATATCACAAACGAGATAAGATATCAGCGTTTTGAGAATCTGCATCTTGCTCCAGAAAAATTTATTCTGGAATGGGAGAAAAGAGGGATGATTAAGGATAAGTATTTGACTGAAGAGGGTAAAAAGCTTTTAGAAGAGATTAATATTGTAAAGAAATTATTAGATTCGGATTTTTGTTTTGCGAAAATTAAAAAAATATCGCGCGTCAAAGCGGCAGGTAATTTTGTGTATGACTTTAGTGTGGCGGGTGATGAAAATTTTGTGGCAGGAACAGGCGGGATTTGCTGTCATAATTCGCGCGTCAATTCCACCTATTCTATTGATGTGACGTCAAGAGGGCCAACCTTTTGTTTCGTCGATGGGTATTTCCAGCTTGGCGATGGAAAAGTTGTAAAAATTGACGAACTGTTTAATGAAGCGAAACAGCGGTTCGAAACAAAAAACGAAAATGGAAATGAAGTGGTCTATATAAAAAATATGACTTGCTGCGGTGTTGACGCAAAAACATTAGCACAGACAGACGCAAAATTAAAAACAGTGATTAAATTACAGCCGCCGGAAAAGCTAGTCGAACTTGATCTTGAGGACGGGGCAAAAATGAAAGTAACAACGAATCATCTGTTTCACGTTGCAGGTGAGCAGCTTGCATTAGTTGAGGCAGAACATCTGAAAGAAGGCATGCTCATTCCTGTTCCTGTAAAAGTGAATGTTGAAGGATGTCTTCAGACAATTAATACGATTGCGGTATTAAAAGAATTTTCGTACGCGCATAAGATTTGTATTATGACAAATACAGAGATAAAAAAAGTTGTAGCGCAGACAATGGAAGGAAAAACACGGAAGAGTCTTGCAGAAGAATATGGGATGAGTGCTGCGTATTTTTATGAAGTCATTTCCAGGGGGAATGCGATAAGTTTTGAAGTGTTAGATCGTATTTGCAGTGAACAACATACAGCAATGCAGTCGTTAGGAGAAATGCAGGTGGTTGTCTATGGCGGTGGGACAAAAGGAAAATCAAAAGCAATGAAGATCCCACAAGTGGTTGATGAGGATCTTGCGTATTTAGCTGGGGCGGTTATGAGTGACGGTCATCTGAATGAGAACAGTATTGATATTGCCTGTCACAATGATGGTTTTGCTTCCACAGTCGCAGGAGCGTGTCAGAAAAATTTTAAGCAGAGCGAAGCGTATTACGATGGTGCCCGCCTGTATGTCTGTAATAAATTTGCCCCATTTTTCTTTAACAGGATTTTTGGAATTCCGTATGGGAAAAAATCAGATAAGATAAGAGTGCCGGAAATAATTTTTAAATCTTCCAATAAAGTAGTTGCAGCATTTGTAAGGGGATTATTTGACGGAGATGGAACCTGTAAGAGTGGATTAAGTTATAAGACAAATTCAAGGCGTCTTGCAGAGGAAATGACCTATCTTTTGGCGCGCTTGGGGATCTATGCGTACTTGCGGGAAAAGAAGGAACAGAACCAGGTGGTTATTCCAAGTTTATATGAAGAAGAATTTGCAGAGAAAATTGGTTTTACAGATTCAAGGAAAAAAGAAGATTTGAAAATGCTGCTTGAAAAAAAATGTTCAGATAGATCCTATAATCGCCATGGAAGAATACCTGCACTTCCTATTTTACAGCTTATGAAAAAAGCGGGAATCTCAAAGAATCAGGTTGCAAAAAAAACAGGGGCAAGCTACAATCGACTTCTGTATCAGGACACGCTCTCGGGAGAGTATGTAAAGAAGATTCTTGATCTTATTCCAGAGAAAAAAGAATGGAAACAAGAAGTAGAATATGCGCGATGGCTCGTGAATGCGCAGCAGGAATTTGTGAAAATTCGTTCAGTTAAAATTATAGAAAATACAGAAAAGCTGCCAGTATATGATATTGAGCTGGAGCCATGCACGTTCTTTATTGCAGGGAACAAACCAATGAATGTTTTTGATACGATTCGTAAATTCATCAAAGAACCATGGAGCCCGGTAACATTAATCCAGAAAGGAAGCGTGACCGCGGAAATTTTGGCGTACTTATGGATGTTGATCGAGTATGAAAACAGTTTCATGGTGATTGGCGGGACGGGGACGGGAAAGACGTCATTCCTAAACGCGATCGCGTTTTTCATGCCGCCGCAGGCGCGTATCGTCACGATCGAGGATAGCGTAACAGGGGATGCCGAGATCATCGTAAAAAAGAAGGATGAAATAATACGGACAACAATGCAGGAATTGCATAAAAGAAAGGATAAAAAAGAGGTTGAAGTGCTTACGATGGATAAGCAATTAAAAATAAAGTTTACAAGACCGGGCGCTTTTATCAGGCACAGAACAGTAAAAGATATTTACAGAGTAACAACCGCGACAGGAAGAGTGGTAAATGTTACGAAAGATCATTCGCTCTTTACGCTGACGCATGAAGGGATAAGCGAGATCAAGCCTGAATCACTGGAGGCAAATGAATCGCATATTGCGGTGCCGCGGGTATTGCCTATTGAGGGGAAAGGGATAGACTGCATAAACCTTCTTGATCATACAGAAATATTCAAAAAAGAATTTCTGGTTGGAGATCCAGTACGTAAAATATTTTCTGCATATAAAAGAAAAGATTTTAAGATCTCAAAATCAATGTACCAGTGGTGGAAAGAGCATAACATAATCAGGATAAAATATTTGCAGAAGATAAAATACGCGTTCACTGCTGATGAGATGAAAATGCTTTTTATCAAAAGCAGAACGACAACAAAGATCCCGGTTGTGTTCCCGTTAGATGATGACATATTGAAATTGATTGGTTTGTGGCTGGGGGATGGGTCATACGATAATTATAATGCCAATCGCGTTATTATTTCTGACAATGAAAAGGAAGCGATTGCAGTATATAAAAAGATAAGCAAAAAATTAGGGATTAATGTATCCTTGATGAAAGATGACTGGTCATGGGCGTTTAACAGCACAGTATTCTACAAGCTGATGAAATATGTGCTTCGCCTTGATGGGGATGCGAAAACAAAGAAAATACCGGGTTTTGTGTTTAATCTCACAAACGAACAGGTCAGGCATGTAATCGCGGGGTATTTCGGCGCGGATGGGACAGTAAAAACAAATGAGATCAGTTGCGCTTCACAGAGCGAGAATCTGCTTTCTGGTGTGCAGACGCTGTTATTGCGGTTTGGTATTATTGGAAGAATACCGAGATATGCGCGGGAAGATGGATGTAGGGAGTTAAACATTTCCGCATATGAAAATATTAACAAATTTAAGGGTATAAATTTTGTGCACGAAGAAAAGAATAAGAAACTCGCGGTACTGGGGAATATACAGCCGACACATACCTCTTCGGATGTCATTCCCATAAATCCCCTGTGGATTCCTAATCTTGCAGCTTTCAGAAAACAGTTCAGGAATTATCATAACTTAAACAATAGTTTTCCAGGACGCGAGTTTATGAATAATTTTATCTCTGAAGAAACAGAGAATATCCCTGCAAGTACTTTAGCATTTCTGGGGGATATTGCAGATTCCGATATATTATGGGATAAGGTGGTAAAGATAGAAAAAATGAAAAAAAGGCAGAGATATGTGTATGATATCTCCGTACCGGAAACAGAGAAGTTTATCGCGCAGAATATTGTATTGCATAATACGCGCGAGCTCAAGCTCGAGCACGAAAACTGGCTGCCAAGCGTCGCCCGCGCGGGCGTGGGTTTAGCGACAGCGGCGGGAACAAAATATGGGGAAGTCAGTTTATTCGATTTGTTGAAAGCGAGCTTTCGTCAGCGCCCGGACTATATTATTGTCGGAGAAATTCGCGGTACTGAGGCGTATGTTTTATTCCAGGCAATGGCTTCGGGTCATCCTTCCACAGCGACCATGCACGCGGAAAGCGTGGAAACCATGGTGCGCAGGCTGCAGACGCCCCCGATTAATTTATCAGGTTCATTGGTCATGACCTTATCCGCGGTTGTGGTGATGCAGCAGACACGTATTAAAGGGAAAGAAGTGCGTAAGGTCGCAAGTGTGGATGAGGTTGTCGATGTCAAGGAATTAAACGCTGGCGGCCAGACCGTGGCTAATAACGTGTTTAAGTGGAATCCGGCAAATGATACGTTCTCGTTTAATCCGAACAGCAATGTATTCAAGACCATTGTCGAGCATTACGGCCTGACAAAAGAGCAGGTACTGGGCGAATTCAACGCGCGCGCGCATCTGCTCCGAGAGATGTACAGGAAAGGAGTAACGAATTATAAGGAAGTGCAGGTTATTATCCAGCAGTACTATAAGAATCCGGACGCGGTCTTAAAAAAATTCGGGATTGCCAAATGAGTTCCACCTTATTGAAAATGAACGCGGATATTCTTGTAGAAGTGGCGGCGAATTACGAAAATGTTCTTGAAGAAAAAAAACAGAACGAGACAGAGGAGCAGAAGAAAAAACGCGAGGAACAGGAACGCGCGCTGAAGAACCAGATCTTGTACCTGCTGGCGGCGATACGGAAGGCAAACAATGAGTAATCTTTCCCCGTACACAAAAGAGATACAGATCGCGGTAACAGAGATGCGCACCTATGAGGAGCAGAAGAAAAAAGCGGCAGAACAGAAACAGCCAACAACAGTGTATGACGCGCAGGTGAAACGCTTGCATCAGAAGATTGAAGAGAATATCACAAAAATATTTCAGGAGCTGGACAAAAAGAAACCAGTGCCTGAGATTGTCCCTAAACCGCTTCCCAGCGCGGCAGGAGAAATACCTATTCCTGTCCGGCAGTCATTGAAAACAGCGCAGCCTGTTCCTGCGGCGCCGACACAGCAGCGACCCCCTCTTGAGGCCCCGCCAGCGCCGCAGCCGCGTCCCGCAGATCCTCTGCTCAGCGTACCCATACCGCAGCCCGTTTCGAAAGACCCGCCGCCCGCAGCGCCGCGCCCGCAGATCCCTCTTCCCGCGGAGTTCAGTTCGCAGAAATTTAAACGTTTGTCTGTCAGGGAAAAAACGCGGTTCATCAAGGATATCGCGCTGAAGCAGGAGGAACTGGAGGATTTTATAAAAATGCAGAAGACGAAGGCAAAAATAAAGACCGTTATTAAAAAAGAGGATTATACGATTTACAAGCCAAATGAATGGGGCGCTGTCGCAAACAAGCATATGAAAAAATACGCGGACCAGCTAATAAAGAAATATCCGCAGGTGTTTAACCCGCTGTTTGACCAGTTTCAGCGTGTTGATGTTCCTATTCTGTCGCATAGTTATGTCAGTCTGATGCTTTTTTTTACGATTGTGGCGCTTCCCACCTTATTAATCTCCTTTATTGTTTTAAATTTTATTTTCCGGTTTTCCATTCTTCTGGTTGTTCTTTTCGCGTGTATCGCGACCCTATTAACGCTGATCGGCTTTTATCTGTATCCCTCCAGTTTATTGGGCGACCGGAGAAAGAAAATCAAGAAGGATATCCCCTTCGCGTTAGTGCATATGAGCGCAGTCGCCGGTTCTGGCGCGAACCCCATTAGTATTTTTGAATTATTAGTGGAGTCTGAGGAATACGCGGAATTAAAGAAAGAGATCAGGAAAATCTTGAATTACGTCAATCTATTCGGGTACAATCTTTCCACAGCGTTGCGGAATGTCGCGGGGACAACAGCGAGCGAGGAATTGAAAGAACTGCTGAATGGCATGGTTTCGACGATTGAGACCGGCGGCGATCTGAAGGGATATCTGAAAGGAAAAGCAGATGACGCGCTGGTCACGTACCGGCTGGATCGGCAGAAAGAAGTCGAATCCATCGCGACGTTCTCAGAGATTTATACAGCGATCCTGATCGCGGCGCCATTATTAATGCTCGTCACTTTATCGATTATTAATACGATTGGGGGAGAAATCGGGGGGATTAGTGTCAAGATCTTAGCGCAGGGAGGAATTCTGGTTGCGCTGCCGCTGATGAACGTGGGATACATGTTCTTTATCAAAGCGCAATCGGCAAACTTGTAAAATGAAATTCGAACTTACCCCCAAACATTACGCCCTTATGGGTGTAGGGACCGTGATTATCCTCATGGATTTTCTTTTTTTCTTTCAATTCACTGAACCTGTGGGACCGAAAGCGTGGTATTTCAGCCCGATTATTGTCCTTGGCCTTCTCGCTGGCGGCATGCCGTTCGTGCAGGATGTCTTAAATGAAAGCAAACGGCAGAAGGATATTGAGCTGAAGTTTCTGGAGTTTGTCAGAAGTTTAGTGGAAACCGTGCGTTCTGGGGTCAGCATTCCGAAAGCGATTTTGCAGATAAAAGGGTCTGGCGCAGATTACGGTCCATTGACGCCGTACATCATTAAACTGTCCAATCAGATTGAATGGGGATATCCGTTGCATCAGGCGTTGACCATTTTCGCGAATGATACGAAAAATATTGTGGTCAAGCGTTCGGTCGCGATCGTGATGCAGGCGGAAAAAAGCGGCGGCGACATGGCCGCGGTCCTGGAGGCGGTGAGCGGATCAGTCCTGGAAGTGAAAAAGCTCAAGGATGAACGGAAGAACAACGCGTACGCGCAGATGATTCAGGGATATATCATTTTTTTCGTTTTTGTCGGGATCATGATCGTGATGCAGGTGTATCTGATTCCGCAGCTGACAAAGATCGGGGGGGAAGTATCCAGCGGACTCGCGGGAGCGATCGGTGGCGCGGCTGGCGGCGGAAAACCAGCTGATCTTGGCCCGGTGTTTTTGGAAACGATTGTTGTTCAGGGTATTTTCGCAGGCCTGATGATCGGCAAATTTTCAGACGGAGACTTTAAATCCGGATTAAAACACTCGCTGATCATGGTGATTGGCGGGTATTTGGTGATGACGACGGTGACAGGGATTTTCGAAGCAAGCGCGGCATCCGCCCCTGTAAAGGTGGCGACCGCGACAGCGTTGGTTCTGCTAGGGAAAAAAACATGGTTCACAAAAGAAAAAGAATAGGGAAAAAAGGGATTGGCGGCGATATTGACTGGATCATCGCGATGGGGATCTTTCTCATATTTATGGGAATGGTATTCACGTTATTTAAGCCAGGCATACGTCCGTCCTTTGATTATAAGTCGCTGCATCAGATTGTGGAAGAAAATTTTTTAAATGATACCAAATGGGAAATTTATAAGCAGCCTATTTTTATTGAGGATACAAATTTAGAGCCACCGTATAGTGAAGGGACTTCACCAAATGAAAAAAGATGTTCAAAGACAAGTGTGTGTACATCCCCTAATAAGTTTGGATCTAAACCATTTGTCTTGGATGGATCAACGTATAAAGCTAATGAAGATCCTCCTGTATCAACAGATAATAATTTCCCCTTGTTTACAAGTTTTTTCCCAGGAAAGAATGCGACAGAAGTAAAACAGCGGACACGCGTTTATTATATTACCGAAGGAGAAAAAGGAGGGGGCGTGACCACAAACGCGGTTCTGAACGTCAATTTTCATGATATTACAGGAATGGCTGCTGCAGGAGGAAATAACCAAGCACCGAATAATGACAAGGACAATGAGTGTACAAGAGATCAAGATTGTGGTAGGGGAAAATTATGTTTCAGCGATAAATGTGTAGATCCGCCAAAGAAGGCGGTAGGAGAAAGTTGCAGTAATGGGGAAGAATGTGCAAGCAATATATGTGAATCAAGTTTATGTGTGCCGAAAAGTCGGTTTAAACGAGGGCATATATGTACCGTTCCTGCAGAATGTATTCAAGGCTTGACATGTGATTCACAGCAAAAAAAATGCTGTGCACAGAATACAGGTGATCCGCAGAGGTGTAATAGAGAAGGAGGAAAAAGAGATGGGGGAAATCAAAGATCACAATCAAGTCAAGGAAATAATAATCCAGGAGGTATAACAAATGCAAATAGAGAAAATTTAGGGGAGAATGAGATTGACTACAAAATTTATGGGGATGATTCTACAAAAAAAGTAGGATTAATGGGAGTAAGTTTTGCAGATGGTGAACAGAAAAGGTATACGCTTGTGTATTCATCAGAAATAATAAACCCAGGCAATGTTGGATCTGCAGAACAGCAACCTTCAAGTGTATTCAAAGCGTGTATAGTAAGTGATTATGATACAGCAAAAAAAGTTAAAGGACCTGACTGTCAAGCGCGGTATAGCGTAGGGGTGCGTGAAGCAGTACATGGTATTTCCTTAAAAAAATATGAAGCGATCGTTCCAGGGAACGTAGGCGCTACTCCTTGTGCGGGTCGTGAGTATGAATGCTTGAAGGAAAAATGGGGCTATCCCTTAGTGAAAGATTTCCGTATTGATATGTTTAATACAGACCTGGGGATAAGCTTCACCGTTCCAAAGACCGCAATGAATACAGATAGGACAAAGGCCACAGTCCGTGTGCGGCAGTTCAATGATTTTATTCTGACAGAGGAAGGATTAAAAGTGCCAGTGACGGTGAGTATCAAAGTATGGTAAACAATAAAAAAGGGTATATGCGTATTCTGGAGGCGATTGTCGCTTTAGTGATTGTCTTGGGGTATGTGATCAGTATTCTTCCCAAAGTCCAGCAGTCGACAGGAGAAACGCCGCCGGAAATGGCAGCGATCCAGAAGGCGGTGCTCGATCAGGTGCAGAATAATGAGCGTTTCCGAACGTGCATGGTGTATGGAAGAATTGTGTATACAGAAGGAACAACGCCAAAAGGAAAAGAGGATGTGGAATGCATGAATGACCTGATCCGCGGAACACTGCCGCCATTTTCCCCGTGGAAGTATGCGTTCGCGTTATGCGAGGTAACATCAGGACAATGTAAGTACGTGCCGGGAAGGATAGGAAATGATATAATCACCGCTGATACGTTCGGCACAAAAGTTCTCCCTAAAGACACATCAGTGTATTCGAAAAGCCTGTTCCTGAGTGTGCCTGATGTGACCACCTCATTTTATGTTCCTCCAGGTAATAATCAACCGCAGCAGCGTATTTTACGGCTGTATATGTGGTCTTCTGTTTAAAAAAGAACCTGGACAAGGACATAGCCCGCGAGACAGCCCGCGGTTAAGAAGGGCATGGCAGGATAAAATTTTTTCTGCTGCGCAAAATAAAAAAGAAGGAACAGGGCAAGCGCAGTGACACAGGAAACAAGAAGCGCGGGACCATAGCCGTATAATTTCAGAATAACACCGGAAAAAAATAAGGGAAAGCCGATATCCCCGCCCCCTAAAATCGCCTGGCGTTCAACCATAGGGACTTGACGGTACAAGGATCGTTTATTTGTAGGAGAAATTTTTTTTTGCGTAGGCCGCGACGTATCTGCTGTTTTGTAATTGATAGAAAGGCCGGCAAACAAATGCGCTTTGTTTTGGAATTTTGCGAGACTGATCATGTGCTGTGTTTTCCAGACGGCGATCATATCATACACAGAAAAGATCAGAAGAAGGATGGTAACTGTAAAGAGCGTTAAGATAGGGACAAAAATGGACGCCAGACCGCCGTAAATAAAGATTTCCGTAACGTTATGGATAAATACATTGGGTTTAAAGACTTTAAAAAAAGTCAGTCCAAGGCTGATAAGGAGCGCAGTATACTCATGCACAAAGACGCTGAAGGAAACAGTCAGGGTAAAAAGAACGCTCAGGAAAAACCAGAGTTTCCATAAGCCGAACGCGTGAAAGCGGACAAGAAGAATAGCAATACCGGTGGCAACAAGCATGGTAATAGTAATGGGAATGAATGATGTTTTTTCCGGAAGTTTAGGTTTTTCAATCTGTAAGGGAAGCGCGTGATGGGGGTCAAGATAGTAGGTAATGACATAAAGCCCAAAAATGTGGGAAACAAGGAAAAGGAGGAGAAGCAGGAATGTAATGTGCAAAGCATGTTTCATGGACTATTTTTATAAAGGAGGGTTTATTAATGTTTCTTAAAAAAAGCGGTAGATATAAAAAAGAGGGATAAAGCAGAATAAGCATGAAACCAAAAGTCAGGGTGGACATTGTAACCCCGGTGTATTATAAGGAAGCGCAGACGATTGTGGAACGGATATTGAAACAATTCGCGTATTGCACAAAAAATCTCACGGATTATGACTGGAAGCTGGTTATCGCGAATAACGGCCTGAAGAAAGATGTACGGGAAGCAACACGTACGCTGATAAAAAAATATCCGAGAATACGATGGTCAGATACAGACAATCAGGGAAGGGGATGGTCGCTTGCGGAAACATGGTTAAAAAGCGATGCTGATCTTTTTGTATACATGGATGCGGATCTTGCAACAAATATGAATTCACTGCATCCTATGATTCATCTGTTAAAAAATAAAGAAGCGGACATTGCAATAGGGTCACGGTATATCAAAGGCGCGAATGCGTCAAGAACGCTGCAGCGGCTGATACTTTCAAAAACGTATAATCTTTTATTAAATACTATTCTCGGGCTCAATGTAAAGGATGCGCAGTGCGGTTTCAAAGGGATTACAAGGAAAGCAGTACAGGAGTTAATTCCATTAACAAAAGACAGAAAATTCTTCTTTGATACAGAACTGTTATATTATGGACAATTAAGGGGATATACCCTTGTTGAAATTCCCGTTGAATGGACAGAACAGGAAGAAACAAGCGTCCACATTGTACACGTGACGTTATCCTACCTCGCGCATATTTTCCGTTTATGGAATATGGGAAAAAAGTAAAGCATAATCCTTAAAAAAGAACGTTTTTTACAGAATAGATGATAAAACAACAGAGAATTATAAAAGGCGGCATCCTGGTGTCTATCATTATTCTCGGCATTGTCTTACTTGTGCGTTTAGCCGATGAGTCACAGTTGATATTCACATTTCCCCTCGATTATATCAATGATCTGAGCGCATATATGGCACAGTTGCATTTTCTTAAAGTATGCGGGTATCTCGCGTTCTGCCCGTACTGGTATAACGGGTTTGTGCATTTAAGCGTTTCTCCGCCAGGCTGGTATTTTTTCGCGTACCCGTTTCTGCTTCTTTCAAACAACGTCTTAATCGCAACATACGGATCAATGATACTCTTATTTGCCCTTGCGCTTGCCGCATCATTGTTTTTAGCGAAGCGTTCAGGATTATCACGGCTGAACGGCGTTGCGTTTTTTTGTTTTGTATTTGCAAACGCGATCAATATCGGGGATTTTATCAGATTAGGTCGGCTGCACGCATTTTTAGTGCTTGTTCTTGCGACCGTGTTTATGGCACTGGTTTTACCTTATCGTACACGAAACGTGGACTTAAATTTTTTATGGGCAGGTCTTGTATACGGGCTGATGATCATAACACACAATCAGGAAACGGTCTTGTTTAGCCTGATGTTTGTGAGTGTCATTTTAACAAGGAATTCATGGAAAGAGCTGGGTATTATTCTTATGGCGGGAGGAGTGGCGCTGCTGGCCGCGTCATGGTGGATTGTCCCGCTTCTGCGGACGTTGATGACAGAAAAATCAAGTTTATTGGCACCATGGAATTTTGAGGGGGAGCGATTATTAAATTTTAGTCCGGAACTTGGACTCACAAATCTGGTTGGAATAAGTATTGGAATAGCGGTGCTTGCTCTCGGATGGATACTATGGAAACAGAAAATATGGACGAAACATGACTGCCTCTTTTTCAGCCCTATCCTGGTCTTCGCCGCGCTTTTTCTGGCACGTCTGCCCGCGTTCCTTCCTGTGCTGAAACAAATATCTCCTGACCCCTACGCAGTATTCTTTTTAATGTTCGCAGCTTTTTTTCTCCTACAGTGGATGGAATCAAGATTTATCAATATAAAAAACGCGCAGCTACTCGCCGCTGGATTGGTTTCGCTGGCGCTGGTGAGCGGAATGACAACATTATTCATAACGCCCTGGTTTGCGCAGCATACAAGCTTGGACAAGGAAGTGATCAGCCTGTTTTCTGATCTGCAAGGAAGATTTCTTATTCTTGGGCCGATCAACAAAACTTTTGATAAGTCTTATGCAAAAGCGGATTACGCGTTTGCCGCAGTATATTATAATGCAAGCACATCAGAGGGGTGGTCACAACCCCTGGCTTCGTCTGATTATTTATTGCGATTAACAGGATTCAAACGAAATTTTTCCAATTTTTCGTGCGCGGAATTCACTGACGAGGTACGTTTTTTTAATACCACCGATCTCATAAGTTATGATGATACCTGTCCGTTTCTTGCAAAATGCGGATTAAGTCTTGTAAAAAAAACAGCGCATACCTGCTTATACAGGATTTAAAGACTACATTTCTGCGTTTTTTCCAGAATGCCATCGCCTAAACTATTATCTTTATTCCCCTCTATGAATCTTCGTGAAGAAGAGAAGAATTCTCGGAAAAAATATGAAAACGCTCTTTTTCTTGATTTATCCGCCCGCGTTCTTTACCCCGACTAAATCGAGAAGAAATTCCACCGTAATCCATTCTTCGTAACCCCCTCCGCAAAAAAATACTCCTGCGGGATCAGTAATAAAATGTATAAACCTGTTCATCCCATTAACAAAAATAATAAAAGAATAACACCTAAAAAAATATTCGCGCCTACTAAAACAACACATACAAAAACCTACATTTTTACAGCCATAAACCATTAATTATGCAATACGACCCCCGGTACGAAGATTTTTAAAGACGAAGAAATCACCATAAAGAATGAAAAGATTTAAAGTAACGGCGGTAATTCCCGCATATAATGAGGAACGTACCATCGCAGAAGTTGTTCGCGGAGTACAACCTTACTGTGACCGCGTACTTGTCGTGCTAGCGAAGAAATCACGCGACCGGACTCTGGAGATTATAAAAAAGATGCAAGTCCCTTATATCGTCGATCATGGGCTTGGACACGGTGAGGCAAAACGATGCGCAATTAATTATCTCCAAGAAGGCATTATCGTATTAATGGACGCGGATGGCTCACATGATCCGAAAGATATTCCGAAAATGGTGAAACCGATTCAGGAAAATAAAGCAGATATGATCATTGGCTCGCGTATGCGAGGCGGGAGTGATGAATTACACGGAACGTTTTCAAATTTTATGCGAATGGTCGGGTCAAACTTGATTCAATTAGTGATTAATTATCGTTTTAATGTACGCCTAAGCGATTGCGAGGACGGGTTTCGCGCGCTGCGCGTGGATATGGCGAAAGATTTAGGATTAAATGCGAATGATTTTGATATTGAAGAAGAGATGGTACTCAAGGCGTTGAAGAAAAAGTACCGTGTGAATGAAGTGGCGACGCATGAATACGAACGGAAGTTCGGAAAGTCAAACATCAATCTCCTCAAAATAGGATGGAAGTTTGTCTGGCGCCTTGTGCTGGATTTATGGTGAAAAGATGCAAAAGAAAAGCAAGGTTTTAGTGACAGGAGGTTCTGGATTTTTAGGTTCACATTTAATTAAAAAACTCCTACATGAAGGGCGTGAGGTGCATGTCGTGGATATACGTGATTGTCCGAATAAAACCGTCTCTTATACAAAAGGAGATGTACGGGACAGAGCACTGATGAAACGTTTAGTAAAGGATATGACTTGTGTATTCCATCTTGCTTCCGTTGTTCCCCAATCAAAAATAGCGCCTGAAGAATATCATGATGTAATTGTGAATGGAACCGCCAGTGTACTGGAAGCGTGCCTAACACACAATATAAAAATGGTGCATGTTTCAAGTTCAGGAGTCTATGGCGTGAACAGAGACGGGATAGTAAAAGAACATGATGCAAAAAAACCAATGGGTTATTATGGAACCGCAAAATGGGCCGCAGAACTGAAATGCCAGGAATATGTTACGAAGGGCGCCCAGGTAGTAATTGTACGCCCCATGGCAATCATCGGAGAACGATTATATGGCGTTTTTCTGAAATTTCTGGATTTCGTGCAAAAAGGCTATCCTCTGGTAACCTTCGGCAATGGATCAAACAAGATTCAACTGGTAAGCGCAGGAGACTGTGCCAATGGTCTGCTCTGCGCGGAAAAATATAAAAAATCAGGAGAAGTGTTCAATCTTGGCTCAGAAAATATTCCAACGGTACGAGAAGAATTCCAAGCGCTTGTCACCCACGCACGATCAGGTTCCCCCATCATCCCTATCCCGATAATGCTCGCACGAGGAATATTTAAGACACTTCACTGGTTACATCTTTCCCCTTTAACGCCAGAACATTATTATATGCTTGATAAAAACTCTATTTTAGACATTACCAAAGCAAAAAAACTGTTGAAGTGGAAACCAAAGGACAATAACACCCTCATGATGCAAGAGGCATACGACTGGTATGTCAAAGAGAAGCAATGAAACCAATTTTTCATATTACAAAAAAGTTACTCCAATCAAACGTCACAAGATTAGATTCCCCTTGCAAGATAACCTTTGCGGTAACGTACGCGTGCACTTTTTTGTGCAAGACCTGCAATATTGGAAAAGATTACCTCGCAAACCCGCAGGCGACAAGAAAGGGGGAATTAACCGATGAAGAAATAGGGAAAATTTTCAAGAGCGCGAAACCGTCATGGCTTCAGATAACCGGAGGGGAACCATTCATGCGAGATATATACACCATTCTCAAAAATATTATAGAGAATGATGATGAATTATACGTTGTACATATGACCACGAACGGGTTTACAACACAGCATATTATCCATCAGGTAAAAAATATCTTGACACTGAAAATCCCGAGATTCGCGCTGACCGTAAGCATTGACGGCTTTGAAGAAGATCATGATGAAGTCCGTGGAATAAAGGATTCATTCGCACATTGTATCGCAACATTCCGCGAGCTGCAGAAACTGGAGAGCCCGCATTTTAACGCGTTTATCAGTTATACATCATCACCCCATAATATCGGCAAGATTGAGCTGTTCATTCAGAAAATGCAGGAAAAATACGGGATTGATCCAAAATATATTCATATGAACTTGTACCATACATCTGATCATTTTTTTAAAAACACAGATCAGAAAAAATCAGAAGAATACAATAATAAGGTTCTTGCAGAGATCGCGGCGTACCGAAAATACAAGAAGGGAAATGATTTTCAGGTGAATTTTCTGGAGCATAAATACGCAAAGTATGTGGAAGATTTTGTGAAGACAGGGAAGTCCCCAATGGGATGTAAAGCACTGAGCTCGTCGTGTTTCTTAGACCCATTCGGGAATGTTTATCCCTGTATTGCCTGGGCGAAGAAGGTCGCAAATGTCCGTGACTTTGATTTTGATATGAAAAAGCTGTGGGATGATCCTATTGTGAAGGAAACGCAGAAAAATGCGGAACATCTGCACTGCCCGAACTGCTGGACGCCATGTGAAGCGTATCAAACGATCGCAGGAAATTTAGTAAAAAGCGTTTTTCGCTGAATTTTTTTAAAAGATATACAAAACTATTTAAATGACAGACTGCTCTCGTGGCGCTAGATGGATAAAGAGGCGATTTATAACAAACTAATTCTCATCGCGCAGAAAATCGCGGAGAAAAAACAGGGCGCGCTGTTTATTATTGGGCCGAAGCAAAGGTTAAAGGGCGCATTTGAATCATTATACCCGCAGATTATCAATCCGCATCCCATTGACGAACAAGGAATTAACGCCGTTGTAGAAAAGCTGGCAGAACTCGATGGCGCGTGCGTATTCACGGATAATGGGGATTTTTTAGCGTTTGGCGCGCGGGTAAAAAAGTCGATTCCGCTGATCGGGTATGGGACAAAACACGCCGCTGCGACAGGGATTACGACATTAATTCCCGAAGCGACCGCAATTCTCGTCAGTGAAGAATCAGGATGGATTAAAATTTTTAAGGAAGGGAAGATTGTGGTGGAAATGGACGCGCAGAAGACGTCTCCGCCGTTAATGGACAAAGTGGTCTCATTCGTAACAGACAATGATACGGCACTGTTAACCGCCGCAGGCGCTTCTGCCGCGCTGGTAGGCTTTCTCCCGGTCGTTGTTGTTTCAGGAACGTATCTGGCGTTGAAAACCGCGTCCGGGATGATTAAGAAAAGCTTTGAGAAAAATTAAGCGCTTTTGTGTTCTTCTGAGACAATATGTTCGTAAATAGCCAAAAAATGATGTGATGAAGGGCGCTCATGAAGTTCATGCGAACGTTCAAGGACAAGGGGATGATATTCGGCAGGGATACCTGCAGTTTTCATGAGATTGTAACTATTTTTACGTCCATGTGCGCTTGCAATGCCTTCGGTTGTCAAGGTGTGAACTACTCAGCCCTAAAGGGCCTGAGCGTCACGCGAATTGAATTGTGACAACAGTGCTTGTTGTTTATCTTGATAGTACGCGTAGTCTACTGCTTTCCAGTGTTTTTGTTGTCCGTGTTCGACGTAGTATTTGACGGCGTCGGCAGTGACGATGCCGACGGTGCGGTAGAAGTATCCTGCGCTCCAGAATTTTTGAAATACGCCCGCTTTTGTCCATTCAGTAAATCTTCTGTATGCTGAAGAGGAACTGCATATATTTTATAAGAATTAGAGTGTCCCACGTTCAAGTTTTTCATGTGACCTGATAAGTTCATAATTCTGGGAGAGAACGCTCATAAGATTAAATTCCGCGCACCACGTTGTTGCAGCGACGATTTCCGCAAGACGTTTTGCGTTTGATCCAACAGGGTTACCTGAACCATAGCAGCCAAGACGTTTAAGATTCGCAGTTTGATCCGGGATATTTTCCTCAAAATTCGCCGGTCCTCCCTTGGTGCCGACGATAATACTCGGCATATACACAGCAAAGTGGAGTTTTTTTCCATCATACGTAACATGATCAACCCCTTGCGATCCTTCAACAACATTCGCAAGATCCTGTCCTGTTGCTGCGGCAATTGCCGCATAGACATTCGCATGATGCGCATTGCCTCCCATCGCATTTCCCGCAAGCATGGATCCAAGGTGATTTTTTACCGTATTCAGTTTAACAAGCGTATACGGGTCATCAATCCCTTTAACATATTTACAGGCCGGATCTCCTTTCGCAGCCGCTTCAAATGCCTCACGGGGAATATCAACCCATGCGGTGGCAGACTTTCCGCGTCCGAGAATGGTATTGACCATACCTGGTTTCTTATCCTCGCAGAAATTTCCGCTCAGAGAAAGCAGTCTGGTTTGAGGATCGTGCTTAATAAGATGCTGAACAATCCTCGCCGCAGCTTTTTCACTCATCGTATGCCCTGCAGCGTCTTTACAATCCATCTGAACACGCATAAAATAAAGGTTATCAACAGTAATCCCATGAATGGCCGTGACTCTGCCGAAGCGGGAAGTACTATCCCCTACTTCTTTGAGATGTTGGTAATTATTCGTGACATAATCAGAAAGTTCCTGCGCCTGACATGCGTCATTGGTTTCAAGGACCGGTGCGCGAGTCATCCAGTCACGATGAATCTGCACATGAACACCATCAACGCCCGGCATGGAAGCAACACGCGCCCCCTTGATCGTGCCATAAATAAGAGGGATCTCAAGCGTCGCTAAAGGAACAGTAATATCCTCATTAATATATTCACCACGAACAGGGATCGGTCCCGCCCAGAAGGTGTTCATGCGTGTTGTTGTTCTTTCACAACGCAGGTCATCGATAGGATTTTTTTTAGATCCCTTTTCAGCAGCCATAGCTAATCACGAAAAAGATAAGATAAAACCTTTTAAAGCTTTTTATCTGAAAGAAAAGATGAGCCACGGTCAGAAGAAGCAAGGACAGCAGAAAATCGTGCTGAAACACGTCGAAGAATTATTTCATAAAGCAGATAAAGACAGTATCAACGCAAACCGATTCATAAAGAAAGCACGCAGGCTTGCAATGAAAGTGGAGATGCCTCTGCCGCGCCTCTTAAAGAAGCGGTTCTGTCGGTTCTGTTATGCGTATTTCACACCAATAAATGTACGCACGCGGGTAAAAAATAAAACATTAATCCAGTACTGTTTGTCGTGTAAGAAATATAATAAACTAAAATTCTAGTCAACTTCGATAAGACTGACACGTTCTTTGGGCGGTTCATCTTTCTTCACGGAAAAGGTTGCGAGAGGCGCTGTAACAGTATGTTCTTATTCTTCTCTTCCAGATGTATAAAACATACGTTGTTGATCCCAACTTCCAAGATGAAAAAAACTAGTATGAACATCTTGCGCCTGTGAGTAACGAGCAAGATGTGATCGCGCAATAGATTGAACTATCGAGTCAGTGGGATGCACACGAATTTTTTGTAAGGGTTTTTGATTATTTGGTATATCAACATAGAGAAGAGTTGTATCTCCTGTTACGGGTGTAAATCCAATGAATCGACTTATATAAGAAAGAATATGAGAAAAGAATCCTGATTTTTTATGGCGAATATAGAAATAATTCTGAGCATCACACTCACTATCATAACTCGCTTGATGATATCCCACGAGAAGTTTTGCATTTTCATAACTGGGAGCGAGTTCAAGAGCAATTTGTTCAAGTGTTGCTCGCAAAATATCATGTTGCGTTGCTTCGGGCGTTGCTAATGGAGTTTTTCTAAGGGATGCCATGTATTATAAGGTATAAAGAAAAGTTAATAAATGTATCGTTTAAATGCCATGGTGCATTCCTAGTTCTTTACTCATATTTAATCGGAAAAATCCTAGTTTAATATACAAGACTTAGTTAAAGATAACCTCAAAATGGGGGTTGCACCAGAGCCGATTTAGAATTTGAATAAGGAAAAGAGTCCTTTAGGGGGTTGTTTTCTGGGAAATTCCGTTTTGACAATATGTTCCCATTCTTTTTTGATCCATTGTTTTTCAAAGCGCAAATCTTTATGCAGTCCACGTTTTTTTAATTCGCGATTCACAATGCCGCCGGCATGGGGATGTTTATACAGGCGCGGATGCGGACTATTAAAGCCGTGCATATAGTGCACAAGTTCATGAGCGATCGTGAGATCGATGATGGCGTCAGGAACATGATCGTGCATAAAATAACGGTTAATGGCAATTTCACTTGCTTTTGTTTTTAATAATTTAATATGACCAAATTTATTTTTCCATCGTCCTTTAAATCGAATATGAACAACATTCTTCTTTTCTACATCAGGAAACAGATTCGTCCAGATCAAGTCTAAACGTTGTTGTAGCCAGAGATCATCACGCATTTTTACTGCAAAAGAGTGTTCGAGAATTTAAAGATGTTGGAAAAAGAAAAGATAGATTTAACGAACAGCGTGCAAAGTAATACGACCCATAGAATAGTCTTGTAGATAGCGTTGAAGATTTGGACTTAAAGGATAGTCACTCCAACGATCAAGAGGAATGCGTACGATTTCAGAGAATTTATGCGGTTCCATTATACGAGGAGTTTGTCCGTCTTCAAGCAGGGCAGCATACCAATGGCTGGTAATTTCCTTCCGATCATAAAAAAAGTGCGCCCCGCCAAGATAATGGGTAAGCGTAATATTACAACCTAACTCTTCCCGCGCTTCGCGCAAAGCGGTTGCATCAGGCGTTTCTCCTGGTTCCTGTTTTCCACCCGGAATCTCATACCAATCAGGACTGATTCGGTGTAAGGCAAGGATAGCGCCCTGTTCAACAATAACACAGCCAGAAATAATCATAACAGTGAGCGATTCCATAAGAACAAAAGAAACAGAAAATCTATTAAAACTACGCTTTCTTGAATTTCGCGATAGTTTCAAGAAGATCAACATGCCCCATAAAGAGCGCCCTGCAGCAGTAGCGTTCTAAACCAAGATCATCAAGAACATCTTTTACGACTTCCCCTTTCTGGACGCGTTCTTTAAATTCCGCATGAAGATGCGCAACAGGTTTACCGCAGCTGAAACAGGATATGGGAATAATCATATAAAAAGGATAAGGATCCTATTTAAAAGGTTTTCTTTTTTTGGTACTTGTTCACGATCATGAAGTTCGCGGCGCGTAAAACATTAAAATTCAATGGTTAAAACCGTTTTGAACAATTTCACGAATTCCCATCTTTTCATATTTTTAAAAAAAGAGTTCAAACTTTATACGGTTTTAAAAACCAAGAAAGAACGTTCCACAAGAAATCAGATTCATAAAGCTGAACAAATACTTTTTCTGGCTTTGCGTGAAAATTAAAGTTACTTATGACAATATATTCTTTGGTATCCAAATTTATGGATTCACTCTACTTTTTATATGTGCAATCCTTACGACTTTATTGTATTTTCGAATGGAATTTTCCTTGTTTGGTGTGTTGTGATGCGTAAATGCGTTCCACATCTTCTAAGGTGTTACAGTCTTCTGCTTTCCGTTCCATGGTACGTAATCGTACGAATCTGGGAAAGCGCAGGGCATATCCGGCGGCGTACGATGGGCTTTTCTGTATTTCTTCATAGCTGACTTCGATGATAATGTTTGATTATTGCAGAAATTATCAATTAGTGTGTTTTTTTAAGAGTGCAATGACTTTTCTTTTGGTCTCAGCAGCGATTTGATCTGAACTGTCGCCGCGGTTTCCTTTGATAAAAATACTCACACCTTCATTTCCATAGATTTCTTCATTAAAATCAGGTGGAACAATATAAATTATTTTTATATCTGTTTTGACATATGTAAGGACTGCACCATAATACTTTGCACCCATGGCAAAACCTACATCCCGATCAAGAAAAGCGATAAGTTTTTTGTTTGGGGGGCACCAGAAGAATTTATACTCGCGTGCTCCATCGCCATCGATAAAACCATATTGAACGTTTTTAAAATCTTTACGAATACTCTCTATACTTACCGTAACCTTTTCTAAGGTATCAAGTTCCCAGCCACTTAGTGTATTAGGATCCATCTGAATATAGATTGTGATACCTATCTTTTCTTTGATAGGTTCTTTTGCTTGGGCACGACGTCCAAAGAGAAAAGCAGCGCCTGCCGCGCCAAGTGCGCCACGAAGTAACGATCGTCGTCCCGGGTTTTCTAAAGTAAGTTCTTCTTTAAGTTCTTTGATCTCAGGAAGTTTAGTGCGTTGATAAAGTTGTTCTAAAAGAGGAAGAATTTGTTGTTTATTGTCGATATTTTTATCAATCAGAGTGATAAGTGTGGTAATTGCAGGATCTGTTGAACGAACCTTTGCTTTAATCGTTTTCCAGAGAGGGAGATAAGAAGGAGGCATATTCTCTTTTTTGGTTTGTTCTTAATAAGATTTATGGTATTATTGAATATTTTCAAGAATATCCCCGAAAGCTATTTAAAGTTTATATTTCATTAAAGATAGATGAGCACTGATATTGAATTGAAACAAATGCATGAGGATCTTGAAGTTGTGAAGGCAGATATTGCGATCATTAAACATATTCTTTCTGAAGAAGGTGAACTTACGGAAGAGGCAAAGACGCGGAAAACACCGATTGCGCATTATGTAAAACTGTGATCTTTTTCTAAAAACTGAACTAGAAAGTTATATAAATCTTAATAGTAGTAATAGTAAACATGGAAACCGTCACGGTATCAAAGAATGAATATGAAATCTTAAAAGCAAAAGCGAGATTAAACGAATCGCTTTTAGTGAAGTTAGTGAAAGGGTTGGAAGATGTCAGACAAGGAAGAATTAAGCCTTGGCAAAGAACAACTAAACATTAAACTTCTTTTTGATTTCTTCTTTATAGAAAGGTAATAAACCTTTAATGTGATTAATTACTTTTTGCTGATTTTTCTTATCACTTAGTGCAATTAAGTAGACAACAACATAATCATCATAAATAAGATAATAAATGCGAAAACTTTGCACCTTCTTCTCTCTAAAGAATTTATAACCTAAAGGCTTTCCAATGTAGGGGTTATTCTCTAACTGTTCTATTTCATCTTCAATCTGGATTTTTATAGAATTATCAATCTCTTTAAAATCAGAATCAAACTGTTCAGATGTAAAAATTGTATACTTCTTTATCATTCAATTAGGGAGTGTTTTAAGAATTTATAAATGATTCTTTTTCATTGGATTTTGGAATGGAATTTTCCTTGTTTGGTGTGCTGTGATGCGTAAATGCGTTCCACATCTTCTAAGGTGTTACAATCTTCTGCGTTGCGTTCCATCGTGCGTAAGCGGACAAAGCGAGGAAAACGTAAGGCATAACCTGCAGCGTACGATGGGCTTTTCTGTATCTCTTCATAGCTGACTTCAATCACGATTTTTGGTTTGACAATAACTTCTTTCCCATTCCGTTTTGTTATTAACGGCGTCAAAAGATTCGTAATCTCTGTATAACTCACGCCCTGATCTTCTTTTTCTTTTACCCCTGTACTGACTTTGCCGATTTCCAGGTATTGCTCTTTATCTTTGGAGAGACAAGCAATCGTATACGAGCTTAATGTTCCCGCCCGTTTGCCTGATCCGTATTCTGCTTTCACAATAACGAGATCTAAATTTTCTAAAACAGGTTTCAGCTTGATCCAGCCGCCGACTTTTCTGCCAGGGGTATAGGGTTTGTTAACGCTTTTGATCATAATGCCTTCGAGTCCGTGTTTAAGCGCGTCATTGTAGAATTGCTGGATGTCTTTCACAGTTGCCGCGGTAATACTGCGGGTAGGAACAATTTTTCCTTTGAGCGGTTTGATAATTTTTTCAATAAGGTCACGGCGTTCTGCTTGGGTTTTTTCAGTCATATCATGATCATTATAATAAAGAATGTCAAAGACGTTAATCTCGACCGGAACTTTAAGTGCGAGCGCCTGAATATCGTATTTGCGTTTAATGCGCTGCGAAATATCCTGAAACGGAATATATGTTCCTGTTTTCGGATCATACCCAACAACTTCACTGTCCAGTATGCAGTTCTCTGCCCGCACATGGGCGAGAATAATAGGGACAAGTTCCTGGAATTGGACAGTTACATTTTCCAACCGGCGGGTATACAGAGAAACCTTATCTTTGTTTTTATGAATTTGCACGCGAAACCCATCAAGCTTGAAATCACAGAGAACAGGTAACCCTAATGCTTCGACCGCATCGTCCGGTGTTTCGACTTTAATCGCCAACATTAAATTAACAGGCCGTCCCGGCACAAGCGGGATATGATCCAAGCTTTTGGCGCCATGTTTTAAAATATTCTGAATAACTTCCGCGAAATCATTAGTGCGATCATATGCGTTTTGCACTTTCGCAAGTAAGGTTTCATACACGTCTTTATTTTCATCCGGAACGGTAAGAACGTTTTCTTTTTCATCATACTGAATTTTTAACGGTGCTGCGAAGTATGCCCACACAATCGCGTCACGCATCGTGCCTTCCCCAATCCCGATACGTAAGTCTTCTAAGATCGTTCGGGTAATAAACCGCGCCTCAATCGGTGTCGCTGCAGTAAACAGTTCCGAAATTAAACTAACCTTGCGCGCAACAGTCCCTTCCCCCTCTAAAGTAGCAAGTTTTTGTAAATTTTTGATAATAAGCGTCGTCGTTAAGGTGCTCTGTCCTAAGGTGGTTTGTTTCCGGTGTTTGATCAGTTCTTCTGCGACAAGCCCTAAATCGCCATACTGAACCAGCATTTTTTCTACTTTTTCTGGGGGAAACCCAAGCGAGCTCGCTAATGTTTTTATAATAAGTTTATCACTGACCCCGATTTTACGAGCGTCCCAGGGCGGGAAAACGCTGCCGTAAAGCAGATACAAACAGGATGGGATATCGTCTTTAGGTTTGAGATTGCGTAAGAATGTTGCGATCAAGGCGGTCTTCGCAAGGCGTTTCGTTGTTTTTTCAAGAGAAAGATAGAGGTTCGTAAGGTTTAAATAATCCATAATGAAAATATTAGAGTAGAGGCATAAAAAGGTTTTGGTATGAATCTGGATCAATGTATTCGAACGCGGCGTTCTGTGCGTAAATTTACCACAAAACATCTGGATGATGAAACGATCGCAATGATTGTGGAAGCAGCGCAGTACGCGCCTTCATCAGGCAATGTGCAGAACTGGCGGTTGATTGTGATGCGTGATGCGAAAAAAAGAGAAGCGATCACAAAAGCGTGCGGTAAAGAACACAGCTGGCTTGGGAAAGCGCCAGTCATTATTATTGTTTGTAGTGAAATGGATGAGATGAAGCGATTGTATGGTGCGAAAGGCGAAAAAATGTACGCGATCCAGAATTGCGCCGCAGCGATCCAGAATATACTTTTACAGGCGCATAGCCTGGGTATTGGTTCATGCTGGGTCGGTGAGTTTGATGAAAAAGAGATAAAAGCGATTGGGGAATTGGAAGGGCATGTGGAACCGCAGGCGATCATCGCATTAGGTTATGCGAAAGAATCCCCAGAAACACCGCAACGCGATCCGATTGAACATATGGTTTTCTTTGAAAAGTATGGGAAAAGGGAAATGCCCGCAGGCAGAAAGAGCATTATTCCGTTTGGGAACGCGATTACAGAAGAGTTAGAGAAGATTAAGGCGAAATTACATGGGATAAAGAAGAATTGATGAAACTATTGTTAATGTCCAGCAATTTTGGCAGGAAGAAAATAGAACACGCATTCTGTTCATTCATAAAAAAGAAACTTTCAAAAGCAAGATTACTAATGATAACGACGTGGCAAACAAAAGAAGATGAATCTTTTATAAAGATCGTCAAACAGAAATTGATAAGTTTGGGTTTAAAGGAGGGGAATATAACCGTGCATAATGTGGAATTGCCCATAGAAATAAAGAGAGTAAATACATTCGATGTCGTTTATTTTTGCGGGGGAAACACGTTCTATCTGCTTTATCATATTCGTAAAACAGGCACAGATAAACTTATCAAAAAATTCGTCAAGAAACCAGGAAGAGTATATGTAGGGGTAAGCGCGGGAAGCATGATTGTCGGCCCGAATATTGACCTGGCAGAGCCATTTGACGCAAATGAAGTGCACTTAAAAGATAAAACCGGATTACAACTCATCAAAACAATGGTCTCTCCGCATTATTGTGAAGAGGAGCGGGCGTTTATAGAGGAATACGAACGTAAAACCAAACAGCGGATCGTTCCATTAACAGATAACCAGGCGCTGCTGGTCACTGCTCATAAAGAGGAGATAATTGAATGAAGAACTATTTTAGGATAAAAAATAAAGTTGAAATGAAACTAACACAAAAAAAACTCACGGAAAGTTTTTAAACAAACATATATACACAACCTTATGCGCACAAATTACCGACTTATTCTTTTAGGGATTTTCCTTCTCGCTCTTTTTATCAGACTCCCCCATCTTTTTGATAAAGAACAAGGAACCGATGAATCGCTTAGTATCAAAAACGCAGAAATCGCATACAATATCCATTCCGTTTATGCAATCCCTGATTTTTTCCTTCATTTTTACCAATACTCCCCCCATGAAGTCAACCCCCCTCTCTTTTTCTTTCTCATTGGAATGTCCCTGCACCTCTACCATTCTCTTACCACGCTTAAAATTCTTCTTGTCACTACCGGTATTCTCACCCTTCTCATTTTTTATCTTCTTGCGCGCACCCTGTTCCCCCGTAACTTTGCACTCTTCGCGACATTTTTCTATGCGATAAATCCATTCCATATCATTCTATCCCAACATATCCGCGCTTATATCTTCCTAATCCTTCTCTTCCAGCTTTTTCTTTATTCTCTCTATCAGTTTCTTATCAAAAAAAAGCACCACTCCCTTTATTTTCTCATTCTTACCGGCACTGCGGCGATCTATACCCATTATTATGCTTGTTTATTTATTGCCAGCGCCGGACTTGTTGTCCTGCTCTTTTCCCTTCTTACAAAAAATCGCACTATCTTCCTGCATTATTTCGCCGCCAATATCCTTATCGGAATCCTTGCCATTCCCGCACTCCTGCTTCTTAAAAAACAAGCTACCCACCTCTATAACGGTCAACTCCCCCTTCTTACCCCAAAATTTATCCTTTATCCCTTATATAAACTCTCACTCGCCGCCGATGTCTCTACGGTTCTTACACAGTTTCCCTATCTTCTTATCCTTTTTCCCCTAAGCATCCTTCTCGCACTCTACGGCATCATTTCCCTTTATAAAAAAGACAGACCTCTTTGTTTTTTTACCACAATCAACTTCTGTTTCCCTTATCTCATCCTTACCCTGTTTGGGTTTTTCTTCCCCATCTTCTTATTCCGCTATCTTCTTTTTTTACTCCCCCTCTACATCTTATTAATCAGCTTTGGGTTATGGAACATCCCCAATACCCTACTCCGCAACAGCCTCTGTGCGCTCATTATCCTCTGCTGGCTCAGAATTATTCTTTTTTATTATAGTATTACCACAACATATCACTGGCCCCTCGCAATCGCCATCTAACCGTTCTTACAAAAAATCAGCATTATATTTCAGGCGATATATATCCGTTCTTATACCCTCCTGTTTTGACCTATATTCCAAAGATACTTCCTCTTTATTTTTTTCTAAAAAATCAAAATAGAGTTTATTTTCCCCAATATCCCCCGGACCATAATATAACACCATAAACTTCGGTCTTTGCTCCATTATCACCCGCACCAACCCCGCATATGATCTCTCTCCAGCTAATCCTGCGGCAGGATACCTGAATAATTTTCGTTCACTATAAAATGCGAGACTTGGATTTCCCGAACCGATCATACGATCAGAAGGATTTGTATGCTCCTTTATCCAATACGCAGCAGAACGTACCCCCCATTCATGATTTGATTCCGCGACAAGATCGGCGGTGTTCATTCCATTAACAATCACCCCTCCCACCAGCAGCAGATATACAACCACATACATTACCCTTCTTTGTTTTACCTGGAGCCAAGGATGTGTGACGACACGCCCAATATAAAAAAAAAGGGGGATTACCACAGGAAGAAAATAGCGCGGCTGAAACGCCCCAACCATCTTTGCTATACCAAATAATCCGACACTAAACCACAACAACAATAAGATTTCTTTTTTCAGACTCTCCTTCTTTTTTATTAATCGAGCGAAATGTTCCAAAAAAACACGCATTATCCATATCCCACATATCCCCATCCCTATCGTTACTACCAATCCCCCTACATATACCAAAACAGCCCCTTGTTTTCCCGCTGAATCTATTCTCCCCAGTATATATTGCGCCCCATAAAAAAAGATACCTAATCCGATCATCAACGGAAGTTTTCGTACTATCTGCGCTTTTTCCCCTGCACTTATGACCCACACTTTTTTTACAGCCGGTACTATCAATATAATAATCCCTCCCAGGAATGGAATAACCAGCAACCCTATATATGAAGGGAGGTATGTTAAAAAATGAACAATCACCTCCCTATATACTCTTGAGCTTGTATCTGTCAAACTTAACCACAATCCATATTCGACCATTTTAAGTGGGTTCCCGAACCAGATATAACTATACACAAAATTCATAGCGTACATTCCTATCTGGATCAGGAAAAAAATCAAAAACCGCTTCTTTTTCAGAAACGATGGACCTTCAGTCACCAATAAGAACAAGAGAAAAAAAACACTCAAAACAATATTCTGCGTATAAACAAGAATCGCAATCCCTGTTACTACCCCTGTTAAATATAATACCCCTATCTTTTTTGTCCGATACGCTCTCTGAAACAAATATATCGCAAGCAGCCACCACATTAAAGCAACCCCATTTAAGAGCAGACTCAGAGAATAAACTATTTCTTCTGGAAAAAAAGCACACAAAAACGCGGCAATAATCCCCACTTCCGCATTCCATAAATCTTTTCCAATACAATAAACCAAGAACACAGAACAAATAGACACACTTATCGATAAACCATACAACACCCCCATCCCTCCCCCCGCTTTTAACAGTATACTCTCTATTAATTGCATTAAAAATGGACGATAAAACGGCCACTGAAAAAGAATCCGCCCATGCTCAAACGACTTTATCATTACGGCATATTCTGCCTCATCTGACGGCATGATCTCCCGATCTATATTTAAAAAATAGAAACGCACCAGAAACGCACCAAGAAGAATCAAAACAATCAACCAGGATACATAATACTTACTAAACTTGGAAGATTGCATCGATACGCAACCAAAAAACGGCTTAAATGCTTTTCTATACGAACGGCTTTTGTGTAGTAAGGTGACATATGTCACCAGTACTAATAGGTTAGCTTTTTAGCTAATCCTATGAAAAAAGAACTTATCAGAAAAGAATTTATCAAGTTAAGAATAAGACAATATTCTTACCAAAAATGC